>Ga0310697_10002279_pt1 | contig 20665 bp, 18 predicted proteins | sample 172DNAGHGlowgp2_FD_203883 | JGI IMG/M metagenome (GOLD analysis project Ga0310697, IMG submission 203883) | Sheep rumen microbial communities from Palmerston North, Manawatu-Wanganui, New Zealand - 1728 DNA GHGlow gp2 (v2) (version 2) | ecosystem: Host-associated > Mammals > Digestive system >... | reverse complement strand
TCGCTGGGCGAGCAGTCGGAGAACTCCTACCAGTACAGCATGCAGTACAAGGGTACGCTGAAAAGCGTTGAAGAGTTCAACGACATCGTGCTACGCACCAGTGGCGGCGGCATGCTACACCTGAGCGATGTGGCCGAAGTGAAGATTGGTGCCATGAGTTACAACTTCACGTCGAATATCCAAGACCGTCCGGGTGCTATGTTCATGGTCTTCCAGGCTCCGGGTGCCAACGCTACCGAGGTGAATGCCCGCATCAACAAGACGTTTGAGGAGCTGAAGGCCAACATGCCGGCCGGTCTGGAGTTTATAACCTTGATGACCAGTGACGACTTCCTCTTTGCCGCCATCCATAACGTGGTGGAGACGCTTATCATCGCCATCATCCTCGTGGTGCTTGTGGTGTTCTTCTTCCTGCAGAACTTCAAGGCCACCATCATCCCCTCTATCTCGATTATCGTTTCACTATTGGGAACCTTTGCCATCGTCTCGCTGGCAGGTTTTTCGCTCAACATCCTGACGCTGTTTGCACTGGTGCTGGCCATCGGTACAGTGGTGGACGACGCCATCGTGGTGGTCGAAGCTGTCATGGCAAAAATGGAGGGTGGTATCAGTGATGCCCGTGAGGCTACCCGCCAGGCCATGAACGAAGTGTCGGTAGCCGTGGTATCGTGTACCTTAGTATTTATGGCTGTGTTCATTCCCGTGACCTTTATGCCCGGCACGTCAGGCACGTTCTTCACCCAGTTCGGTATCACGATTGCCTCTTCTGTTGGTTTGTCGTGCGTGTCGGCCCTCACGCTCTGTCCTGCCCTTTGCGCCATTATGATGAGGATGAAGGAAGGCAAGCAGGAAGGCAAGGGTTTGACCTACTATACCAAGAAGGCCTATACCGTCAGTTATAATGCCATCTACAACAAATACAGCAAGAGCGTTCAGAAGTTCATCAAGCGTCCTATCTTGGCATGGAGTTTCTTGGCTGTGGCTGCCGTACTGCTGATGTTCTTCATGAAGAGCTTGCCGTCAGGCCTCGTGCCACAGGAGGACCAGGGTGTGTTCCTAGCCGAACTGCGTGCACCGGAAGGCACCACACTGAAGCAGACCCGTGAGATGGTGAAACAAGTGGAGGCGAAGGTAAAGAATATTCCCGAGTTAGAGAGTTTTTCCGTATGCTGCGGTTACGGTATGTTCTCTGGTGCCGGTTCCAACTATGCCACCCTCATCGTCCGTCTGAAGAACTGGGAGGATCGTCCGGGCATGAACCATCTGTTGACCCTCGTCATGTACCGCTTCTACTTTGACTGTCAGGACATCAAGAATGTGCAGGTGCTGCCTTTTGAGTTGCCTCAGATACCTGGCTATGGTACGAGTAACAGTGTGAGCCTTGTGGTGGAAGACCCCACCGACGGCAACCTGTCTGAGTTTGCCAAGCAGACCGAGCACTTCTTAGCCAAATTGTCCGAGCGTCCGGAGATAGCCTCCGCCATGTCCACCTACTCTGAGCGCTTCCCGAAATATCAGGTCGACATCGATCCTGTCCAGTGCGACCGTGCCGGCGTATCGGCTGCTGAAGTACTTAATACGTTAGGTACTTTCTGCGGTGGTGCATACATCGGTAACTTCAACCAGTTTGGTAAGGTCTACCGCATCATGGCTGCTGCGTCGCCCGAATATCGTCTCGACCCGCAGTCGCTGAACAATATCTTCGTACAGGTGAGGGGCGGCAAGATGGCACCCATCTCCGAGTTCGTCTCCCTGAAGCAAATTGTTGGTCCGGCCAACATCGAGCACTTCAACCTGTTCCAGAGCATCACTTGCTATATCTCTCCAGGAAGCGGCTATACCGAGGGCGACGCCCACAAAGTCATCGCCGAGGTATTCAAGGAGGAGATGCCTGCTACGGCCACCTATGAATATAGCGGTATGTCGCGCGAGTTGGAGGAGGCTTCCGGCTCTAATGCCACCGCCATCATCTACATCATCTGTGCCATCCTGATTTATCTCATCCTTGCCTCTCTGTACAACTCGTGGTTCACTCCGTGGGCCGTGCTGTTCAGTGTGCCATTCGGACTGATGGGCGCCTTTATCTTCGCTTACCTTGGTTATACGCAAGGTATACCAGGCATGGACAATAACATCTATCTGCAGACGGGTGTCATCATGTTGATTGGTCTGTTGGCTAAGACGGCCATCCTGATTACGGAGTTCGCTTCAGAGCGTCGTGCCCAGGGCATGGGTATTGCCGAGGCTGCCTTTGAGGCTTGCAAGGAGCGTCTGCGCCCCATTCTGATGACAGTGGCTACGATGATCATAGGTATGATACCGCTCGTCATTGAGGGTGGTGCCGGTGCCAATGGTAACCGTGCTTTGGCTCTCGGTGTCATCGGTGGTATGAGCGTCGGCACCATTGCCCTACTCTTCGTCGTACCGGCCTTCTTCATCGTGTTCCAGAAACTGCACGAAAGGTTCCAGGGCAAACAAGTGGTAGAAGAAGTTAAAGAAGTTAGTGAAGTTAAAGAATTATGAAAAGACTTAGCAACATATTCCTCGCCGCAGCTATTGGTTTCATGCTGACAGGCTGCGGGTTATACAATAAATATGAGAACAAGGTGGAAGCGCCTGCCGAGGTGTTCGGCCAGGTGGCTGCCACCGCTAGCGACACGTCGCTAGCCCAGACGTCATGGCGCGAGTTCTTCACCGACCCCCTGTTGCAGCAGCTCATCGAGCAGGTGCTGGCCAACAACACCGACCTGAATGCTGCCCGCATCGCCGTGGAGAAGAGCGAAGTATCGCTGAAGACCGCCAAGCTGGCCTACCTGCCGTCGCTCTACTTCGCACCACAGGGTACGCTGGCCAGCTTCGACAAGAGCGAGTTCTCGAAGACCTACTCGCTGCCTTTGCAGCTGTCGATGGATGTCGATGTGTTCGGCTCCATCACCAGCAAGAAGCGCGCAGCCAAGGCTGTCCTGCTCCAGGCACAGTTGAGCGAGGAGGCCACGCGCTCCAACCTCATCAGTGCCGTCGCCCAGCAGTACTTCTATCTCCTGCTGCTCGACCGACAGCTGGACATTCTCACCCAGACCGACAGCCTCTGGAATGCCTCGTTGGAGACCCAGAAAGCACTCTATGAGAACGGCAAGGCTTACTCTACCGCTGTCAACCAGCTGGAGTCGTCCTACCTGAGCGTGAAGACGCAGATTGTCGACGTCCGTCGTGGCATCCAGGCCACCGAGAACGCCATCTGCAAGCTCCTCTGCGTCACCCCACGCCATATCGCCCGTAGCCACTGGCAGGCCGCCTCCAAGTACCACACCGCCTCGGCCAACCAACGCATGTTTGACAACCGCTACCTGCGCCTCGGCGTTCCCGCACAGATGCTTGAACAGCGTCCCGACATCCGCATGGCCAACGCCGCTATGGAGGAGGCCTTCTACAACACGCAGGCCGCCCGCACCGCCTTCTTCCCCACCATCACGCTGACGGCACAGGGTGGTTGGACCAACTCCGCCGGTAGCATGGTTATCGACCCCGCCAAGATGTTCCTCAACCTCGTCGGCTCCCTCACACAACCCATCTTCGCGCAAGGCAAGATCAAGGCCAACTACAAGATTAACCAGTTGACCGAGGAAAACCTGAAGAAGAAGTACGTACAGACTGTCATTGATGCCGGCAACCAAGTGAACGAGGCAATGGCCGACTGCGAGGCAGCCCGCGAGAAGCACGACTACTACCACCGCCAGGTGGAGGTGCTCCACGAGGCATACACCGGCACCCACGAACTGATGGACAACGGTAAGGCCAGCTACCTCGAAGTGCTCGCCGCCCAGGAGAACCTCCTCAGCGCTCAGCTCAGCGAGGCATCGAACCTGTACAAGGGTGCCCAGGCTATCATCGCCCTATACATCGCCCTCGGTGGTGGCACGAAGTAACGGGCAGGAAGTGCTGATGCTGCTGCCATGTACGGCAAAACTCCCGCTCCTTAAGTTTTGACAGCGAGGAGTAAACATCAAAATCTGCGATGTCGATGGTGGCACCGCAGATTTTTTTAGCTGTTCCCGTTTCTGTATTAGCTGTTCCCGTTTCTGTATTAGCTTGTCCCAGCAACGAGACAGGCTATCTTATTATTCTTTTTTAACGAAATAACATGCTATTCCTGGGCTTTTCTTTGGCATTTCGCTCACTTATTTGTACCTTTGCAGCCTAAATGAATTTGAAGTATGTTAGAAGTAAAGAACTTACACGCTAAGATTGGCGACAAAGAGATATTAAAGGGCATCGACCTCGTGATTAACGATGGTGAGACGCATGCCATCATGGGACCCAACGGTTCGGGTAAGAGTACCTTGAGTGCTGTGCTCGTGGGTAATCCACTCTACGAGGTGACCGAGGGTGAGGCTTTCTTTAACGGCAAGAACCTATTGGAGATGAAGCCCGAGGACCGCGCCCACGAGGGACTGTTCCTCTCGTTCCAGTATCCCGTTGAAATACCTGGCGTGTCGATGACCAACTTCATGAAGGCCGCCATCAATGAGAAGCGCAAGTACCAGGGACTGGAGCCGATGAATGCTGCCGAGTTCTTGAAGTTGATGCGCGAGAAGCGTAAGATTGTAGAGCTCGACTCAAAATTGGCCAATCGATCTGTTAACGAGGGTTTTAGCGGTGGTGAGAAGAAGCGCAACGAGATATTCCAGATGGCTATGCTTGAGCCTAAGCTGAGCATCCTTGATGAAACCGACTCTGGTCTGGACGTTGATGCTATGCGTATCGTGGCTGAGGGTGTGAACAAACTGCAGACACCTGAGACATCATGCATCGTCATCACTCACTACGATCGTCTGCTAGAGATGATTAAACCTCAGTTTGTACATGTTCTCTACAAGGGTCGCATCGTGAAGACGGGTGGTCCTGAGCTGGCTGTACAGATTCAGGAGCACGGCTACGATTGGATAAAGGAAGAAATTGGCGAGGAGTAAGCGGGCTGCGCCCTAAATGACAAATGATAATTGATAAATGATAATGGGTAGCGAACAGCAATATATTGATCTCTATAAGCAGTGTCGCGGGATGATTTGCGAGCATAGCAGCGACGTGATGAATGCCGTGCGCGACGAGGCCTTCGAGCGCTTTGCGTCGAGTGGTTTCCCCAGCAGAAAAGTCGAGCGCTACAAATATACAGACATGCAGGCGCTCTTTGCCCCCGACTACGGTTTGAACCTGAATCGCTTGCAGATTCCCGTTGACCCTTACAACGCGTTCCGTTGTGACGTACCCAACCTCTCGACAAGCCTGTACTTCGTGGTCAACGACATGCTTTATAGAAGTGAGAAGCTAGAGGTGAGAGGTGAGAGAATACCTCATGCCTCGGCCAAACTCCCTGAGGGTGTCATCATTGGTTCGCTGAAAGAACTATCCTCTCACCCATCACCCCTCACCTCTCACCTCTATAACAAGCTCGCAGGTAAGGCCAACGATGCAGCTACCGACCTCAACACCATGTTGGCACAGGATGGTCTCTACGTCTATGTGCCTAGGAACGTGAAGGTTGATCGTGCTATCCAAGTGATAAACATCCTACGCAGTGATGTTGACCTGATGGTGAATCGTCGTGTGCTCATCGTGCTCGAAGAGGGTGCCGAAATAAAAATGCTGTTCTGTGACCATGCCGCTGACGATAAAAATTTCCTGGCCACACAGGTCATCGAGGCTTTTGTCGGTGAAAATGCCTCGCTGGATCTCTATTGTTTGGAAGAGACGCATGCGAAGAATGTCCGTGTGAGCAATGTGTATATCGACCAGCAGGCCAACAGTCGTGTTAATCACAATGTGATAACCCTACACAACGGTACGACGCGCAATAAACTCGATCTCACCTTCTCAGGCGAGGGGGCCGAGTGCCAGTGCTATGGTTGTGTGATTGCCGATAAGCAGCAGCACGTAGATAACAATACGCTGATAGTTCACAAGGTGCCTCACTGCAACTCGCAGGAATTGTACAAATATGTGCTCGATGACCAGTCGACAGGTGCTTTTGCCGGTCGGGTGCTGGTTGAGCATGGTGCGCAGAAGACCACCTCGCAGATGACCAATCAGAATCTTACTGCTACCAAGGAAGCACGTATGTACACCCAGCCTATGCTGGAGATTTACGCCGACGACGTGAAGTGTGCTCATGGTTCAACGGTTGGTCAGCTGAACGATGCTGCATTGTTCTACATGCGTCAGCGTGGTATCTCGCTGCAGGAAGCCAAAGTGCTGCTGCAGAATGCCTTCATCAATGAGGTTATCGACCACATGCAGCTAGAACCCCTGCGCGACCGTCTGCACTACTTGGTAGAGAAACGCTTCCGTGGCGAACTGAACAAATGCTCAGGTTGTAAACTCTGCAAATAAAATAATAAAGCTGCGACTCCAAAGAATCGCAGCTTTATTATTTTTTATAAGTCAACTTACTTGACAATCGTCTTCTTGCCGTTCTGGATGACCAAACCCTTGGCACTGCTGTTTACCTTGCGACCGTTCAAGTCATAGGCATCGCCAGAAGTGTTCTGCACGCGGATGTTGTTAATCTTCGTGGCCTCAGACTGTGAGAGGTGTACGATGCGTAACTCCTGGGCGGTAGTGCTCTGCTGGTCCCATGTGAAACCACAACGGGTGGGCAGGAACTTCTGTTCAGGAGTGGTCTTAACGAGTACAGCCTCCAGCGGAGTTACTTTCTGCTGAGCAGGAATGCCATAGCGGCCTGCTTTCTCCATCATCTCCCAGCTGCTGCCGAAGGTCACGATATTACCATTGTTATCACTCATGCGAACGGCTTGAATCTCGTTGTCAATCGTCATGGCATCGGTGTTCTTGATGCGCAGATACTGACTCTTTGGAGAGTTGACAAGATAAGGAACGCCTGCCTGGATACCATCAGCCGTGCACTCTACGAAATAGAGGTTCAGGATGTTGCCCTCCTGTCGGATGCCGGCAAAGCGCTCAATCTTTACATCGCCCAACTGGTCGGCAGCGACGGTCATCGGCAGACACAGCGTATTGTAACCTGCGAAGAAATAGCGGTTCAGCTGAACGGTCTGGTCGTTGCTTTGCAACATCTCTACGTTCAGTTTCGTAGAACTGGCATAGACATTCTTCACCTTGTTTTGTGCAAGGGCCGTCGAGCAAACAGCCGTTGCCATCATCAACGAAAGTACAAATTGTTTCATAAGCAATATAGTTTTAAAGTCCTTGTCTGTGTGCAAAGATACAAAATATTCTGAAATAAACAAGGTATAATGCATATTTTTTCGTACCTTTGTCGCACATTTTAAGAAAAAGACATGTTCGACGTACAGAAAATACGAGAAGATTTCCCCATATTGAGTCGCGAGGTATATGGTAAGCCATTGGTTTATCTGGACAATGCGGCTACCACACAGAAGCCGTTGTGCGTGCTTGATGCCATGCGCGACGAGTACCTCAACGTCAATGCCAATGTGCATCGTGGCGTGCACTATCTCTCGCAGCAGGCCACCGACCTGCACGAGGCTGCCCGTGAAAAGGTACGCAGTTTCATCAATGCCCGTAAGATAGAAGAAATAGTCTTTACGCGTGGTACCACCGAGGCGATTAATCTGGTGGCCAGCTCGTTTTGCGAAAGTCAGATGAAAGCTGGTGACGAGGTGTTGGTCACGGAGATGGAGCATCACTCCAACATAGTCTCGTGGCAACTGCAGGCACAGAAGCGCGGCATCGTGGTGAAGCACCTGCCCATCACCGACGACGGTCGTGTGTGTCTCGATTCCATCGAGACATATATCACCGACCGTACCAAGTTGGTGAGCGTGGCTCATGTCAGCAACGTGCTAGGCACCATCAACCCTGTCGAGGACATCATCAAGATAGCCCACGAGCACGACATCCCCGTTCTGGTGGATGGTGCGCAGAGTGCGCCTCATATGAAGATTGACGTGCAGGCCATGGATTGCGACTTCTTTGCCTTCAGTGGTCATAAAATGTATGGTCCTACGGGCATCGGCGTGCTTTACGGTAAGGAGGAGTGGTTGGAGAAGCTGCCACCTTATCAGGGCGGCGGCGAGATGATTGACAAGGTGACATGGGAGAAAACCACCTTCGAACGCCTGCCGTTTAAGTTTGAGGCAGGTACCCCCGACTATGTGGCAACCCACGGACTGGCTACCGCCATCGACTACCTGAATAGGGTGGGTCTTGATTCTATCAAGAGTTACGAGGAGGAATTGACCCGCTATTGCATGGAGCAGCTGCAGACCATTGACGACATGCACATCTACGGCCCCACAACCACTACTCCCGTCGGTTTTCCGGCGGGTAAAGACGCCGTTGTCTCTTTCAACGTAGGCACCATCCACCATCTCGACATGGGTACCCTGCTTGACCGTTTGGGCATTGCCGTGCGAACGGGTCACCATTGTGCACAACCCCTAATGGATCGCCTCGGCATATCAGGCACCGTTCGTGCCTCGTTTGCGATGTATAACACCAAAGAGGAGATTGACACCCTCGTGGCTGGCATCCGACGTGTTAGCCAAATGTTCTAATCATGAAGATAGGCAATATAGAACTGGGCGAGCGCCCCATTTTCCTGGCTCCTATGGAGGACGTCACGGATATTGGTTTCCGTATGCTGTGCAAGCGGTTTGGTGCCTCGATGGTCTATACGGAATTCGTGTCCGCCGAGGCTTTGGTGCGTGATGTAAAGTCGACGGTCAGGAAGTTGACTATTGCTGACGAAGAGCGGCCTGTAGGCATTCAGATCTATGGCCGTGACGTCGAGGCGATGGTTGAGGCTGCAAAGATGGTTGAACAGGCTGGTCCAGACCTCATCGACCTCAACTTCGGTTGTCCTGTCAAGAAAGTGGCAGGCAAGGGTGCTGGTGCTGGCATGCTCCAAAACATTCCCAAGATGCTGGAGATTACGGAGAAGGTCGTACAGGCTGTCAAGCTCCCCGTTACCGTGAAGACCCGTCTGGGTTGGAACCATGAACAACTCATCATTACCTCTTTGGCCGAACAGCTGCAGGATTGTGGCATTCAGGCACTGACCATCCACGGTCGTACCCGTAGTCAGATGTACACAGGCAATGCCGACTGGACACTTATTGGCGAGGTGAAGCGCAATCCCCGTATTCATATTCCCATCATCGGCAATGGCGACATCAAGTCGTTGGACGATGCCGACCAACACTTCGACCAGTATGGTGTCGATGCAGTTATGATTGGTCGCGCCACCTTCGGTCAGCCATGGATATTCTCACGTCGCAAACTCACCCTCGACGAGAAAATAGACGTCCTGGAGGAACAATTGCGCATTAACATCGAACGCTGTGAAACGGGGACTGTCCCCACTGTGAGCAGCGAAGCGAATTACAGGGGGACTGTCCCCAATATGAAGGGCAAGTCCGCAGAACTCTGCGGCATTCTCCATACCCGTCGCCACTTGGCTGCCAGTCCAGTCTTCAAGGGTATACCCAACTTCCGCGAGACCCGTATCAAGATGCTGCGTGCAGAAAAAAAGGATGACCTGTTAGCCATCCTTGAGCAGTGTCGCGAACAATTGCGCTGACACGGAATAGCAAAGAAAAACAAGTTTTCCTTTGGCATTTTGCACCTTTTTCATTACTTTTGCAGGATATTATAGAAAATCTAACATTATGATACAATCAATGACGGGCTACGGAACAACAGTAGTGGCCTTTGAAGGAAAGAAAATTCATGTAGAAATCAAGTCGCTCAACTCCAAGCAGCTGGACTTGTCGACACGTATTGCTCCGCTCTACAGAGAGAAGGAAATGGAGATTCGTCAGCTGATTGCTGAGTGCGTCATCAGAGGTAAGGTGGAGTTTAGCATTTGGATAGAGAAAGATGCTGCTGCAGATGCTGCGCAGGTGAACAAGGCACTGATGGAGAACTACTATCAGCAGCTGTCAGGCTTTGCTCAGGAACACCAGCTGTCGGACACCGACTGGATGTCGCTGTTGGTGCGCATGCCCGACGTGCTGACCAAGACAGAGGTGGAACTGCTGAGCGACGAGGAGTGGCAGGTGGTGAAAGCAGGCGTACAAGAGGCCATACAGCACTTGGTGGACTTCCGTACGCAGGAGGGTGCCGCCCTGGAAAAGAAGTTCGGCGAGAAGATTGACAACATCGAGCAGCTGCTGGCATCGATAGAACCCTACGAGAAGTCGCGTGTGGAGAAGATCCGTCAGCGTATCATCGATGGTCTGAAGCAGATTCCTGGCGCCGAATATGACAAGAACCGCCTGGAGCAGGAGCTGATATATTATATTGAGAAGCTGGACATCAGCGAGGAGAAGCAGCGTCTGACCAACCATCTGAAGTACTTCCGTGAAACGATGGCTGATGCCGCCGGACAGGGCAAGAAACTGGGGTTCATCGCCCAGGAGATGGGTCGCGAAATCAACACCACCGGCTCAAAGTCTAACCAGGCCGAGATGCAGAACATCGTGGTGAAGATGAAGGATGAACTGGAACAAATCAAGGAACAAGTCTTGAACGCGCTCTAGGTAACCTCCCCCGACCCCTCCCAAGGAGGGGAGTCGGCTGGCGCACAGAAACCTACTTGGAAAGACAATAATGGGGAAATTTAAGTATGAGACTACCGATGGGAGCATATACAATTTGCTTCTTAAGAATGCAAAGAATAATCGTAGGTATATGACTCCTGCAGAATCCGCATTATGGGAAGGTCTCAGAAATAAAAATCTTGGAGTAAAGTTTCGTCGGCAACATCCTGTCAATGCTTATATACCTGATTTTGTCTGTTTGGAGAAACTTCTTGTAGTAGAGGTAGATGGAGGGTATCACTTTGTTGGTAACCAACAAGTATCTGATGAGGAACGTACCCGTTACTTAGAACAAAATGGTTTTGAAGTCATCCGTTTTACAAACGAAGAAGTACTAGGAGATATTGACGGAGTACTTGAGAAGATAAAAGGAACACTAAATAAAAGTAAGAATGATGAATACTAAAGATATGAATCCGCAAGGCACTCCCCTCCTTGGGAGGGGACGGGGGAGGTTAATTATATTCTCAGCACCAAGCGGTAGCGGAAAGAGCACCATAGTACAGTGGCTGATGAAGGAACATCCGGAGTTGAAACTATACTTTAGCATTTCTTGTACCTCGCGAGCCCCTCGTGGTACAGAACAGAATGGGGTAGAGTACTTCTTCTTGACACCAGAAGAATTCCGTACTAAGATACAGAACGATGAGTTTTTGGAGTACGAAGAGGTCTATCAAGACCGTTTCTACGGCACATTAAAGGCGCAGGTGGAACGCCAGCGTGAGGCTGGACAGAATGTAGTCTTCGATGTAGATGTAAAAGGTGGCATCAACATCAAGAAGTATTATGGTGACGAGGCGCTAAGCCTGTTTATCCAACCTCCTTCAGTGGAAGAGCTGCGTTGCAGACTTGTAGGTCGTGCTACGGATACCCCTGAGGCTATCGAACAGCGTCTGGCTAAGGCGGAGTACGAGATGACTTTTGCTCCGCAGTTTGACTCCATAGTGATTAACGATAATCTGGAAGAAGCAAAAGAACAGACATTAGAACTGATCTCTTCATTCTTAAACCAATGAATCTTTCTCCTCATCAGTCTACTAAGTGCTCCTCCTCTTTGGAGAGGTCGGGAGAGCAGTCTCCCCTCCTTGGGAGGGGACGGGGGAGGTCAATAGGAATCTTTGGCGGTTCGTTCAACCCCATACACATAGGACATGTGGCGCTGGCGAAGGCAGCACGGGAGGCATGTGGGCTGGACGAGGTGTGGCTGATGGTATCGCCACAGAATCCGCTGAAGAGGAATATGACGCTGCTGGACGACCAGCTGCGGCTGGAGATGGCAGAGAAGGCGTTGGAGGGTGTCGAGGGCGTGAAGGCCTCGGACTACGAGATGCACCTTCCCAAGCCCAGCTATACGTGGCATACGCTGCAGGCATTGGAAAAGGATTATCCAGACTGCCGCTTTACGCTGCTGATTGGTGGCGACAACTGGGCTCATTTCCAGCGGTGGTATCACTGGGAGGACATCCAGCGCATGTGCGACATCGCCGTTTATCCGCGTGAGGGCTATGCAGGGACTTTCGACGCTCCGCTAGTCAACGTTTCGAGCACGGAGATACGAGAGAAGGTAAAGCTGGGACAAAGTATTCAGGGACTGGTGCCTGACAGCATTGTCGAAGACGTAATGAGGCTGTATGGCCCCAAGGGTAGTCTGTTATTAGTACCTTCGGGTGGTCTGGCCAATAGAATGAGAGCTATAGCATCAGCCCACCAACTTTGCATGTCGACAGAGAGCCGTTTGCAGGTGGTGTGGTTTCAGGGTTGGGGCATGCATGCTGCATTTAGCGATTTGTTTGAAGCAATGGATGCTACGAAGATGGAACTGCGTGAGGCAACGCTGTGGGATTATGTGATTAATGATCGTCCTCGTCGCCATAATCTCTGGATGCCATGGTTGCCACAGAAGCTGTACTATGGTGGCGACGTTAAGAACGAATTGGAGATAGCTGCTCTGCGCGATGCAGGTTTTGACTTCGAGATATGGCTGCGTGGTCACAAGCGATATATGAGTTGCTACGATGAGTTTGGCATGGTGCCGGATACATGTTATGCCGAGTTGTTCCACCCAAACCGTCAGGTGATGGAAATTGTTACGAAGAACGAATCGCAATTCAGTGCATACACCATTGGTATGCACATTCGTCGTACAGATAATATTGACTCCATTCGTCGTAGTCCCTTGGAATTGTTTGTTGAGGCAGGTCAGCGTGAACTAGCAGTATGTGACGACTTGACGATATTCCTTGCGACAGACAGCGAGGATGTGAAAAACGAGATGCGCAGCGTATTTGGTAACCGAGTGGTCACTTCTGAACATGAGGCTACACGAGACAGTATAACGGGATTGCGCGAAGGTTTGGCTGACATGTGGACCTTGTCGCGAACACAAAGAATCTATGGTTCGGCAGGTAGCAGCTTTTCGGTGATGGCATCGAGAGTGGGAGGAAACGAGTTGCAGATATTAGAAAGGTAAAGACGTATGAAAATTTCCGTGTTAGTACCCATTTACGGTGTGGCAGACTATATCGAGGAATGTCTGGTGTCATTGTTTGAACAGAGCTACCAGAACCTGGAATACATCTTTGTCGACGACTGCTCTCCTGATAACAGTCTGCAAATATTGGAACGCGTGACTGCCCGCTATCCAGAACGCCAGCAGCAGGTGAATGTCATTCATCACGAACACAATAGGGGGTTGGGTGCGGCACGTGCAACAGCGCTTGCAGCAGCAACAGGTGACTTCGTAATGGTAGCCGATAGCGATGATGTGTTGCCGACAGATGCCATCAGTATTTTGTGTAAACGTCAGCAAGAGACTGGGGCCGACATTGTTGATGGAGCCTTTTGCCAGTTGCGCAAGAAGGAGTTGTCTGTTCCACAGTTGCCTTATCATGGAAGTAAGGAGCAGATGTTACAATTGCTGTTGTTGCAAAATACGGTGTTCCATCAGCTTTGGGGACGCTTGGTGCGTCGCAATATCTATACCGACAATGGCATCAACTCCATAGAAGGTGTCAATATGGCTGAGGACTATGCTGTCACTCCACGGCTGTTGTACTGTGGCTCACGAGCTTACACCGACGAGGTGGTCTATTACTACCGTGTCAACGAGCAGAGTACGTTTGCAGACAATCTGACGAGTCGGCATATTACGTCGTACCTGAGGGCTAACGGAGCTGTCTGTAGTTTTATTAAGGCACATGATGCAGAACAGAAGTACCAACGTGCGCTGGCTATTGGTATACTAAAGGCTTTCTATGCTGCCGCACAGGTCGGTATGAGCATAGAGGATACTGCTAAGCTCTGTGACTATCAGCCAGGGATGCTCATCAAACTGTTGTCAAGGTCACCATTGCTGCCTGTACTCAGATGGGTGTACTTGTTGAAGAAGCGACTTTATAAAATAAAGGTCAGCAGGATTTCTTGCTGAAATACTGAAGACATTCATCCAAAATCTGTACTTTTGCAATCTTCATGATTGCAAAGTAGAGCAATGCGGCAAGGCTGATGCGTGTCACTAATAGTAATGCTAAACTGTCAATCCATGCAGTGGCGTAGTAGGTGGCAATCATGACTGCCATTGCCGATAGCATGAAAGGCATGGTGTCGAGAAGCATGTGGGTGAAACGGAGCCCAATGAGGCGATTGGCTATTAGTTGCCATGCCAATAGCCATACTATTGTGAAAGCAGAATAGGCCCATACCGTCACGATAATGCCGTAGCGATAGAATCCAAGAACAACTACCAGTTGTACCACTATCTGTGCAATGTTGCACCACATGTAGAGGTCGGAACGACGATTGCTGATGGCAAGGTTCTGGTATAGTGTGTAAAATGGTAAAAAGGCACCTCCCAAGCAGAGTATCTGCAAGAGGGGTACAGCACCGACCCATTTGTCCTTCAGTAGGAACAAAATGAACTCATGGCTTACCAGCGCCAGTCCGAAGAGTGCAGGGAATGAGAGAAAAGCGGTGAAACGCAGCATTTTGCGGAATACCCGCACTTCACGATCACGTTCGTCCTCTACCGATACCAATACTGTTTGGGCTACTTGTCCTAGCGTGTTGGATATGGTGCTGTTGGCCATCGCGTTCCATTTGTTGGCCTGCGAGTAGTTACCTACCGTAGTGATATGGAAAAGATGTCCGAAAATGAATGTCAGCAGGTTTTGGCTCAGTGTATTGATGATGTTGGTGAAGAGAATCTTCACACTGAAGCGGAACATGCCTTTGACAGGTTTCATGTCAATATGGAATGATGGACGCCATTCTGCATAGTAATAGCGTCCAGCGTTCAATACTGTGATATAGACTACCTGTTGCCATGCCAGGCTCCAATAAGCCATGTTGAGATAGGCCAGTGTCAGACCTACAGCACCTGAAATGACGAGTGCAACAATGCTGCATACCGCTATTTCGCGTTGCATCATGTTTTTTATCATATAGGCATTCTGCGCTATGCCGAACGAGGAGATGACAAAGCTGAGGAATACAAAGCGTGACACATCAACGAGTACGGGCTGATGAAAAAACAATGCTATCAGTGGGGCACAACAGAATAAGATGGCGTAGATGACAAAACTGGCTGTGATGTTGAACCAGAATACCGAGTTGTAGTCGTTGGAGGAGGGCTGTTTCATGTTGATAAGCCCCTGCGTGAAGCCACTTGACTGCAGGTTACCTGCAATGACGGTAAAGATAGTTAGCACTCCAATGATACCATAGTCATCTGGCAACAACTTGCGGGCAAGAAATATGCCGATGACAAGGTTCAGCAGCTGTGTCATGCCGCTGTTCACCGCGCTCCATAATAGTCCTTGCGCGGTTTTCTCCTTGAGTGTCTTTGCCATTTCGCTTGCAAAAATATAAAATAATTATGAAATATGCATGATGAATTATGAATTATTTAGTATCTTTGCACACAATATGGAGAATAATATAGTTAAAAAGCCCCGTCTGGAATGGCTCGACGCCCTCAGAGGGTTTACCATGATTTTGGTGGTTTCCAATCATGTGGCAGGTATGGGATTTGGCGAGACGTGGAAGGGCTCATCGTGTATGCCTTTCCTTGTATTGTTCCGCATGCCGCTGTTCTTCTTCGTCAGCGGATTTTTGGCTTACAAGGCTGCGCAGGTGTGGAATCTCAGCAACCTTGGAGGACTACTGTGGAAGAAAATCAAGGTGCAGACCATTCCAACCATTGTGTTCTTCTTCTTGGCAATGGCCATTTTGAAACCTCATTTCTGGCCGGCAGTGGAAGAGGCCTTGCAGCTTCCGACCAAAGGAGGTTACTGGTTTACCATCGTACTACTTTATATGTTCGTGGTATACTATTTGTTTGCCTACTTGGAAAGCAAACTGAAGTGGAAATCGTGGGTGCCTATCACATTGTTGTTCATCATTTCGCTGTGTGTCTATGAAACTTGTTATTTGCCGCGCTACTTTGATTGGGCGGCTGGTCATCGTGGGACAAAGAGTGATTTATATTTCTTCCTGCGCGAGAGCAGTCTGATACAGTTGATGCTCTACTTCCCCTTTTTCCTTTTTGGAAATATCGTTCACCGCTATTGGGATAGTGCACAGAAGGTGATGGACTCTAAATGGTTTTTCCCCATACTTATTGTCGTTATTGTCATGGCTACCCTTGATGCTTTGAAATGGCATACCTTGCATATGGCATGGGCTAACCTTCCGCAGACCATTGCTAAGTTTGGACTGCTAACCATCACCTTTATGTATTTCCGTTACTACAAGGAGTTTTTTACTAAGTTTAGCATCATTGGCTCCTCGTTGCAGTATATTGGTAGACGTACGTTGGATATCTATTTGATACACTTCCTGTTTATGCCTGATGTACCACAAATCGGTGAATACTTCAAGGCTCATAGTTCCAACTTTGTCATCGACCTCATGCTCTCGATGATGATGGCACTGATTATCATAGGATTCTGTATCATCACATCGAACATCCTACGTATCAGCCCATTCCTGAAGAAGTGGCTGTTTGGACGATAAACTCATGCTATGAAAGAGCTGACACTAGAGGAACAACCACACTGGAATAGCATCATTAATGGGGTGTTGCGCCAGTTTATCGCTATTTGTAAAGAGCATGGATTGACCTACTTCTGTTGTGGAGGAACAGCCATTGGAGCTGTGCGCCACCACGGCATGATACCTTGGGATGATGATATCGACGTCTTCATGCCTCGTCCTGACTATGACCGCTTTGTCACTATAGCCTCTCAGCAGCTGTCTGCTGACTTGGAACTGGTGACACCCTATAACAAGGCAGACTATCCACTGTATTTTGTAAAGTTGTGCAACCGCCATACTACCTTGCAAGAACAACTAGATGTGCCGTGTGTCCATGGACTTTATATTGATATATTCCCCATTGACGGGGCTCCCGATGATATAGAACTGGCAAGGGCTATGGAGCGTCGCTTCACCAAGACCAAACATAAGCTGGAGGCGATCTCATCGCATGTGTCGTTTGTTGACTATATGGCGTTACTGAAAAATCCCAAGGAGTGGGGACGTTTCGTCCGCAAGACGATAGCATTCTTCTTTCGTAAGAACTATCGTAGCTACTTGTTACAGCAGATGGAGACTATCTGCCGTCAGTATGACTATGCCTCGTCGAAGCTTGTAGCTGTCTATTGTGGTTCATACGGTCCTAAGGAGGTCTTTCCAAGAGAGTGGCTTCATGGTACGGTGACGTTTCCCTATGAAGATATGGAAGTAGAACTGCCGTCAGGTTACGACAACTATCTGCGCCAATATTATGGCGACTATATGCAGTTGCCACCAGTAGAGAAACGTATGAGTCATCACTTGAAGGCTTACTATAATCTTAATGAGCGTGAGCCTGATAAGGCTGTGCGTAAGAAGGTCATGTGTGATTAGCGCATGGCATTAATGGTATGTCGTAGTCCTTCCTCAATCGTGAATAGCGGATGCCATCCTAACGATTCTAATTTCTGTGTAGAGAAAACAGCGTGGCTGATGGGCGTCGTATTACCTCCTTCGCAGGCATCTATGATGACTTTCCGATCTGCGATAGCGGCCGTTTTCTCTGCCAACTGGCGGATGGTGATGTTTGACTCGTCGTTAGCCACGTTGTAAGCCTCTCCGCTTTGTCCTTTATCTAATAGCAATAGGATGGCTGCGGCACAGTCTGCGACATATATCCAAGAACGGTATTGCTGTCCCAGACTTTTCATGACGATATTTTCGCCACGCAGCACGTTGCGTATGAACTGCGCATAGACGCGATTATCACTCTCGGTAAAGAAAGGACCATAGGTATGACATGGACGGGCAATGACAATCTCGCAACCATACTCTTGACAGTAGGAGGTACATAAGGTTTCCGCAGCACGTTTGGATGAGGGGTAGCAGGAACGTGGTGAGAGAATGTCGATATAGCCGCTTGAGGTTTCTGTGAAAACACTGTCGCTACACTCGCCATAGACTTCACCGGACGATACATATACCATGCGACGCATGTTGTGATGTATGCCATATTCGACGAGGTGGCACAGACCTTCCATGTTTGAACGCATGACTTCAACAGGTTGCAGCTGAAAGAAGTTTGGACTGGCATTGCTGGCTGCATGGATGATATAGTCGAAGTCAATGTCCAAGTCTAACGGTGCGCAGATGTCGTGCTGCAGGAAGTGGAAACGGTTATTTTCGCGATACTCGTTGAAACGTTTGGAGGCACGTTGGTTGTTGCGACCTAAGGCATAGACGTTGCATTGGCTGTAGTGCATGAGCAGATCAACAAGGCATCCGCCGATGAGTCCTGTAGAGCCTGTCACCAGAATATTCCCACAAAGGGTGGGTAATAGGTTGGCCACCTTGGCAAGGTCTTGGTGGTATAAACTTATTTTAGCCATGTCTCTGCTTTAATGTTCATCAGTGCCTTGAGAATTTCAAGGTCTTCTACTGTCGTAACCTTGATGTTCTTCTCTGACCCCGGTACGATATGCATCTCCCTACCACCCAGTTCGGCCATCAGGGTACAGGATGCTACGCTATTAGTGATTCCCTTGGCTTTGGCCTCTTCGTGGGCAGCAATGATATTCTTCAGACGGAAGGTCTGCGGTGTCTGTGTACGTATTAGTTTGTCTCGAGGAATACTGCTTGTGGTAGAGAAACCATCGTCACTTTCCAAGATGGCCTCACGGCATTTGATACCTGTAATGGCATAGCCATATTGCTTGCATATGGCAATGTTCGATGAGATAATGTCTTGAGACAGTAGTGGGCGTACGGCATCGTGGATGAGTACGAGGTCATCATCTTTGCAACCTGCTTCTTTTAGTCCGTAGATACCGTTATGGATGGATTCCTGACCATTCTGGCCGCCGGGGAATATCCATTTTAGTTTGTCAATGCAAAACTGGTTGGCATACGACTGAAGGACAGTCTCCCATCCTGCAAGGCATACTACAGCGATGCCGTGAATATCGGCATGCTGCTGGAAGGCTTTCATGGTGTGGATAATGACAGGGCAATTATCCACATGCATAAACTGTTTGGGAATATCCTGTCCCATGCGGTTACCGGAACCACCGGCAATAATCAGTGCGTAGTTCATACTGTATTATTTCTTTATTTGCTTGCAAAGATACAAAATAATTCTTCATTCTTCATTCTTTATTCTTCATTTTTTTGTACCTTTGTCACCAAATTGATGAAGTTTTATGGAGAAACATCCTGCAGAAGTAGACGTAGCGGTACTCATTCTGTTCTTCACGCGCCCTGAGCCGTTGAAGAAGGTGTTCGATGCCATTCGTCTGGCACGCCCCTCGAAGCTGTACCTCTATCAGGACGGTCCTCGGGGTCCACAAGATATGGCTGGCATTGAGGCCTGTCGTCAGGTGGTGGGCGACGATGAGATAGACTGGGAGTGTGATGTGCAGCGTAACTACCAGACGGTGAATGCTGGCTGTGACCCCTCGAACTTCAATGCACAGAAGTGGGCGTTCTCATTGAGTGACAAGTGTGTCATCTTTGAGGACGACAGCATCCCCAGTGTGTCGTTTATCCGCTTCTGCAAGGAGATGCTCGACCGCTATGAGCACGACGAGCGCATTGTGATGATTGAAGGTTTCAATACCGATGAGGTGTCACCCGACATCCCCGACGACTACTTCTTCACCACCGTATTCTCCATCTGGGGTTGGGCATCGTGGCGCAGGGTCATTGACCAGTGGGACGAGCACTACACGTTCCTTGACGACAAGTATAACATGCACCAGTTGGAGACGTTGACCAAGGAGCGTGGCTATCGTACCACCATGCTACGCATGACCTACGACCACCGTGCGCTGGGGAAGGCGTACTACGAAAGTATCTTCTGGCCCTGCATGATGTTCAACCACGGACTGGCTATCATGCCCACTAAGAATATGATCAACAACCTGGGTAATGCAGCTGGTAGCGACTCTACCCACTATGCTGGAACATTACACACCATGCCCAAGGCACTGCGCAAGATGTTTACCATGCAGCGTTATGAGGTGCAGTTCCCGCTGAAGCATCCACGTTATATTATAGAGAATGTGGACTACCTACACCGTTTCTATCGCATCAATGCCTATGGCCATCCCTGGCGCAAGATAGGCTATTCATTAGAGGAACTGTGGTTGAACATGCGCTATGGCAACTGGGCATTTATTTGGAAGGGTATCAAGAACCGTATTGTGAAACTATCAGGCAACAAACATTATAAGTAAGGATGGAACCACTGTCAGCGTTTTTTTGCCTACAAGGTTTCGCTGGTGTGGAACCTGACGACTTTTATGCTTTTAGGCTTGTATATTATTAATTATATAATTACCTTTGCAGGCAAACAACCAATAGACAGAATAATTCTTTAATGAAGATGAACCGATTCTTTTTCCTGCTACTGCTGGTGGCGCTGATGCAAGTCCCTGCTGCACCACATTATTCATGCCGCCCCAGAACAGGCCGCGTGTCGTCTTCTCCTTCAGTGTCTCCTTACTCATTTGCTTTCCAACCTGGTCTGCCATTAGTCGTTCTACGGTTCAATC
>Ga0310697_10002276_pt1 | contig 20680 bp, 16 predicted proteins | sample 172DNAGHGlowgp2_FD_203883 | JGI IMG/M metagenome (GOLD analysis project Ga0310697, IMG submission 203883) | Sheep rumen microbial communities from Palmerston North, Manawatu-Wanganui, New Zealand - 1728 DNA GHGlow gp2 (v2) (version 2) | ecosystem: Host-associated > Mammals > Digestive system >... | reverse complement strand
TCGCTGAAATTTGCCGCGCAGTTGGCAAGACCCGTGTCCGCGCGGCAATTCCGGGCATAATCGGTCGGGGCAAAATAGCCGTGGATATCGGATGTGAAGAAGATTGTCAGTTTACGATCCATGGGAACCTCATTCTCCCCGTGCCAGCTTTTTGCGCACGCGGGTGGAGATAAACTCGATGATCAGCACCAGCACCATCAGGCCCCATACGAAGGAGCCGACCATGGCCCAGCGGCGGGAGTTGAGGCACTGCACCAGGCTTGCGCCGATGCCGCCCGCGCCGACGATGCCGAGGGTCGTGGCATCCTTGAGGTTGATGTCAAAGCGGTAGATGGTGGTGGAGATGAAGCTTGCGGTGAGCTGGGGAATGACGCCGTAGCGGATCTTCTGGAAGGGTGTGCAGCCCATGGCGTCCAGGCTCTCAAGGATGCGGGTATCCAGATCCTCGATGGCGGTGATGTACATTTTGGAGATCATGCCGATGGAGCAGACCGACTGTGTGATGACGCCGCAGGCGGCGCCGGGGCCGGTCACGCGGATCCACATGAGGGCCCACACCAGACTCGGGATCGTGCGGATCAGCAGGATCACGACACGGAAGAGATAGGCGACGGGCTTCGGCAGGATGTTGGTGGAGGCGAGGAAGGCGAAGGGAATCGCAAGGATCGCCCCGAAGAGGGTGCCGAGCACGGCGATGGCCATGGTCTGCAGCAACAGATATGGCACGTCTGTATCGCCGGTGCCGAAGAGAAGCTTTGTGTCGGGATGGGTGATGCCCGCCACAACGCCCTTTGCCACCTGCGTGCCGGTGGCGGTCATGCCGGTAAAGCTCAGGCTCGAGCCGGACCAGCCGATCAGGAGGGCCAGGATCAGCACGATCATGGTGTAAAGCAGCCACTTGCGCGGCTCGCGCGCGTACATTTCGGCGACGGTCAGCTTTTCGTCGACCTTCTTTTCAAGATTTTCCAATTTTTCAGCCATGTCGTCCCTCCTCTCAGCTCAGCTTGCCGCGCAGGTATTCGCTGAAGAACTCAATGCTCACGACCACGACGAACAGCGCCAGCAGCACCATGCCGAGACCCTCATAGTCGCGCCAGCCGATGCGCTCATTGATCGTGATGCCGAGGCCGCCCGCGCCCACGTAGCCGAGGATGGCGGAGGCGCGGATATTCATCTCAAAGCAGTAGAGGCTGTGGGAGAGGTAGACCGGCAGGATCTGGGGCACGCAGGCCGACCAGAAGGCCTGGAACTTGTTGGCGCCCATGGCCTCCATGGCCTCAAAGGGGCCCATGTCGATGGTCTCAATGCTCTCATAGAGCATCTTGGCCACGATGCCGAAGGTGAAGACCGCGATGGCGAGCGTGCCGGCGAAGGTGCCGAGGCCGAAGACCAGCGCGCACACCAGGGCGATAACCAGGGTGGGCAGGGTGCGGATCAGGGCCAGGATGAAGCGCAGCACGGAGACCACAAGCTTGCTCTTGCAGATGTTGGTAGAGGCCAGCACCGCCACGGGTAGACCGAGGGTGCAGCCGATGACCGTGCCGAGGATAGACATTTTGATGGTGTCAACGAGGGGCTTTGTGACCTTGTCAAAGAAGCTCCACTTGGGGTGGAAGATCTTCACCAGCAGGTCGAGGAGCTTGTCGAATTTCTTGATGACGACGCTGAGATCAAAGCCCGTCATGCGCAGCGACAGGATCACCGCAAGCAGCACCAGCGCCACAATGAAGGGCGCGCGGCTGCGGCGGCGGATGGTGCTGTGGCCGTTCGGCAGCGTGATAACCTGGGGCTTAAAGATCTTGTCAAACCACGTCAGCTTGACGGGGGTGTTGTTCTGGTTCTCCATCGGCTTACTCCCCATCGCCCAGCACGGGGGCCTTCTTGCCGTTGTAGACGAAGTCGATCTGCTCCTGCGTGATGGTGGAGGCCGGGCCGTCGAAGACGATCTCGCCCGCGCGCACGCCGATGACGCGGTCACAGTACTGGAGGGCAAGGTCGATGTGGTGGATGTTCAGGAGAATGGAGATGTTGTACTCCTTGTTGATGCGCACAAAATCCTGCATGACCTGGCGGGCGGTGATGGGGTCGAGAGAGGCGACCGGCTCATCAGCCAGGATGATCTTCGGGTTCTGGTTCAGGGTACGGGCCAGGGCGACGCGCTGCTGCTGGCCGCCGGAGAGCTGGTCACAGCGGGTGTAGGCTTTGTCCAGGATGCCCACCTTGTCGAGACTCTCCAGTGCGCGCATCTTCTGCTCCTTATTGAAGATACCGAAGAGTACCTGGAAAAAGCCCATGTCCGGCACGTCCGCCGTCAGGACGTTTTTGATGGCGGTGGAGCGGCTGACCAGGTTGAAGCTCTGGAAAATCATGCCCACCTTGCGGCGGTACTTTCTGAGCTCCGCGCCCTTGAGCGTGCTGACATCCACGCCGTCAACGGTCAGGGTGCCCTTGGTCACGTCATGCATGCGGTTGATGCAGCGGAGAATGGTGGACTTGCCCGCGCCGGACAGACCGATGATGGCGACAAATTCGCCCTGCTCGATCTGGAGGTTCACGTTTTTCAGCGCGGTAAAGCCGTTGGGGTATGTCTTGTAGACATTCTTAAAATCAATCATACGGCGGCTCTCTTCCTTTCATTCCTTTTCTATAAAATCTTCCCATTATTATTGAAACCGGTCAGCGGCACGGCTTCGTGCCGTTCAGCGCTCTCAACAGAAAACCGCCCCTGTATTCAGTTGGATACAGGGGCGGCTGCAAATTCACATTGCCATAAAATCAGCCGTTGAGAAGCTGCATGGCGATGCGGGAATTGTCATAGTCGGAATCGACAGCCTTGGCATAGCCGGTGTGGCTGTAAATGTCGAAAATGGCCTTGCCTTCGTCGGTATTGATGATGTTGATGAAGCAGTTCTGCAGAGCCTCAACGATCTCGGGGGTGTAGTAGGGGCTCTCCTTGGAGATGGCGACGGTGTCGTTGTAGATGCCGTCGGTCACGCCGATGACGTTCAGCTCGTTCCAGATGCTGTCGGGACGGCCAAGACCCTGCTTGCCGGTGGCGTCAACCTCGGTCTCGGGGATGGTCCAGGAAGCCTCATAGTCATTGCGGCCGTCGGCGTAGCAGACGATGATGTCAACAGACTCGGCAGCGGCGTAGGAGAAGGCGGGGCCGTAGCCTTCAAGGGTGGTGACGCGCTCGAGGTCGGTGAGCTTCTTGCCGTCATAGTTGTTCATGAGCCACATGGTGGGGTAGATGTAACCGGCGTTGGAGGAGTTGTTGAGCACAGCCCAGCTGGCCTTGTTCAGATCGTCCCAAGTGAGCTTCTCGCCGGCATTGACCTTGGCGGCCAGTTCCTTGCCGTATTCGGAGGGAGTTGCATAAATCAGAGCGCGGTAGTAGGTGACCTGGGGGCCGTTCTTGAGGGTCTTATTGGCCTCGCCGTTCCAGGTTTTGGGATCCTCGCTGTCGTTGGACAGGCCGTTGCGGGTGGCGGTCAGGATAACGTCGGTATCGTCGGAGTAGAGGATGTAGGTGCCTGCGGGCAGCCAGCCGATGTCGATGGAGCCGGCGGACATGGCCTCGCCGGTGGCAGCGTAGCTGGTGCCGACGGTGATGTCAACCTTGTCGATGTCGTAGCCAAGCTTGGCCATCTCTGCCTTGACGAGCTCGGGCAGGTTTGCGGTGCCGGCAATGATAACGTCGGCGTCCTTGGAGGGAACGAACTCGAGGGTCAGCTTGTCAAAGTGCTGGTTGTCCGCGAAAGCGACGGCGGAGCCGCTGACGAAGAGCGCAGACACCATAACAAGCGCGAGGAGCATGGCGATGATCTTCTTCATGTAGAAATTCCTCCTAATAAAATATCTTCACGCCCAGCGGGCGATGAATCCATTGTGCGAGAAAAACCACAAAATATTGAACTTTTCGCTGTTCTTTCCACAACATTTATTGTATCATGTCCGACAGAATTTGACAAGCCGTCAATACTGCCCAAAAAAACCCATGACAGGGCTTTGAATCTTTCCAACGGAGATAAAACCGTCCATCAGCGCGGCAATGTCGCTGCCCTCGGGCGCGCTCCCCTTCTCGGCTATGACGCCGCCCAGGCTGAGCATGGTGTGCCCCTCGGGGTGCTGCCGGGCGGTGAACAAATCCCGATACATCTGCATGGGGGCGATCTGTCGGTCCCGCAGGATGCCGCGCAGTGAGGAAACAGGGCCTGCCGGGAAATTGACGTTCCAGATTTTGCCCGGCTCCTGGCCGAGGGTGAGCAGCTCCTCCATGAGCTCCGGCAGATACCGCTCCGCAATCTCCCAATTGTCCTCCCGCTTTGCGGAGAAGGCAATGGCGGGGATGCCGTTCATCACCGCCTCAAAGCAGGCGCCGATGGTGCCGGAATAAGCAATATCGTAGCCCGCGTTCCAGCCTTCGTTGATACCGGAGAAGACGTAATCAGGCCGAAAGCCCAGCAGATGCGCGAGTGCGGCCTTCACGCAGTCGGCCGGGGTTCCGCCGAGGCTCCAGGCAGCCTGCACGGGGACGGGAAATTCCGCCTTTTTCAGCGCCATCTCCTGAAAAAACGTCAGCCGCTGACTCATGCCGCTGCACTGGGTCTCGGGCGCGACGACCCAGACCTCTCCAAAACGGACGGCAGCGCGCGCCAGCGCCGCGATGCCGCGTGCCTGTATTCCGTCGTCATTGACCAGCAGGATGCGCATGCGCTCCCCTCCCTCCAAATTTCCCACATAGTTTATCACAGCGGACTTTGTCGAACAAGCGGGCATTCCAATGAAAAAGCGGCCCCTTTTCGGGCCGCTTTTCGGGAACTCTGTATAATGGATTCAAAACTCGTCCGGGTGCCTGCGCTCCCAGCGGCGGCGGTTCTGCTCGCGGATAAACTCGCGGCTTTTCGCCTTCGCGTTGGGGAGTACATCCTCCTCCAGCTTTTTCTTGCCGCGCACGAAGCCGCGGATCAGTTCATAGAGCAGCAGGGCCACAGGGAAGGCCGCGGTAATGAGGCCCGCCGCAAGCCAGCGTGCGGCGCGGTCCTCAGCGGCGCGGGCAGCGTTTTCCCAGTCGGGATAGACGGCGCTGCCCTTGTGCATGGAGCGCTCCGTGCCCGCGCGGAGGAGCCTGAAGAGGCGGTCCGTGTCAAAGCGGTAGCTGTTGTCCACAAGCTCCGCCTTTTTGATGGGAAACTTTTCCTCCGCCGAGCTGTGAGCAAAGCCCTTGACTGGCTCCGCCATCACAAGCTCATAGCAGCTGATGCCGGTGTTGTCCGGAAAGAGGCGGATGAAGGCATCATAGCTCATGTAGATGCGCATGCCCTCCCCGTAGGCGGCCTTGGAAAAGGCGTCCTTCTCATGCTCGAAGACGCCCGCCGCCACAAAGGGCGTACCGTTGAGGGAAAAGCTCATGCCGCTCACGTCTACCGCGCCGAAAAGGAGCCACGCCGTCTCCCGGTCGAGCAAAACCCGGTCGTCCATGATGTCGTTGGGCTTGAGGTAGCTGCCGCTGAGAAGGCGCAGGGGGTGGAAATCAAAGAAATCGCCGCCCACGGCAAAGGCCTGTACTTCCCCGCTCTGCCGACCGGCGCTGACCTTCACAGGCGCGCTGAGACTCCAGGCATCGCGGTAAAGGCCGGTCTCGGTCTCGATGTTGTAGGACGCGCCCTTGAGCTTCTGGGCCATATCGTTGCGGAAGGTGTAGATCTGCTCGCGGGAGAGCTTCTGGTCGGAGGGCATGAAGAAGGAGAGCTGGGCAAAGTCCCGCTCACCGCCGCCCTTCCAGCGCTCCGCCGCCTTCTGGCTGTCAAGCAGGTTCGACACCGCCCAAAAGCGCCAGAGGCAAAGAACGCAGACGATGGCCAGCAGCACCGCCAGCACAATGGGCCAGCGCCTGAGAAGCCTGCTCATGCGTTATCGGCCATGCGCACCATGTCGCCGCTGGCAACGGGCGCGGAGCTGGTGGTAATGACATAGTCGCCGTTGGAGAGATCGGCCACAACGGCGGAGTTGTTATCGTCGTTCGCCAGTACCTCGACACTCACACGCTTGGCGGTATAGCGGTTGCCGAGGGGCGAGCTTTTGACCGTCACAAGCAGGACGAAGCTGCCGTTCGAGTCGCTCTTGATGGCGGAGTTGGGGACGATAAGGTCATAGTTTGCGCTCTTCTGACCGACGGAAATGCTCATCTCCGCACCGGTGGTCACGTCGCCCTCCAGGTCGAAGGTCAAAAGCTTATTGGTCTGGGGGTTTTTCGGGTCTGTGCGGATGGTGGTGAGCGTCGCCGTGACGCTGTTGCCCCAGTAGTAGTTAGAGACAGTGGCGGTGTCGCCGATGCGCAGGCGCTGGGCCTGGTCATTCGTGACGGAGAAGGACAGGGTGTGGCCCATGTCCGGTACCTCGATGGTGCAAAGCAGCGCGTCCTTCAGCACCGTGTCGCCCGCGGTGCAGTCGATGGTGTCAATCTTGCCGGAGACGGTGGCGGTGATGACGTTCTCCTCCTCGCCCGCGAGGGACTTGATCTTCTCCTGCTGGACACGGATCTCCTCCGCGGTCTCGGCGAGGTTCACGCTTGCGACGGCTACCTTCTGCTCAAACTCCTGATAGGCGATACTGCGGTTGGAAACGGCCTCTTCATAGCCGATCTGGGCGGTGTACACGGCGGATTCCGCCGAGTCCAGCGCCTCGGCATAGGGGATCACGGTGTCGGGTGTGTAATTTTCCCGGTGCTGCAGGAGGTAGTTATAGCGCTCCAGCAGGCTGTCATATTGGGTCTGCAGGGAGGTGAGATAGCTGTCGTTCTGGATTTCGGCCAGATGGATTTTGGCATCTTCCAGCTCCGTCCATAATTTTTTCTCTTGCTCTTCTGAAGTGGGGCTAATTACTTCGGCATTCTCGTCAAGCTCGATCACACCGCCGCCCATATAAACCTCGTCATAGGCGGCCTGTGCAGCATCAACTCTGGCCCAAGCCTCATCCAGACGCACGTCATAGTCCGCGCGCGCGTCGTTGAGCTGGGCGGAAACGCTCTTGAGCTGGGACTCAAGCTGCATGACCTCGGCATTGGTGGCCTGGATCTCGGCGGCGGAATCGCGCGCGACGGCGAGATTGTAGGCCTCCAGGGCGCGGTCACGGGACTGCTCGGCCCGGACAAGGCGCTCATAGGCGCTGTCCACAGCGCGGTCGTAGAAGCTGCCGTCGTAGGTGGGTGCCTGCAAAGCCTGTCTCTGGTATTCATATTGGAGACTGCTGAGGTTGGACTTTGCCTGCTCAAGCGCGGTCTCGTCCCCCTGGCCGAGGACGAAGAGCACGTCGCCCGCGTTGACCTCCTGTCCCACCTTGATCATGACAGAACGGATGGTGCGCATCTCTTTGGCCTTCACCTGCTGTTTGCCGGTGGCGGTGACGACACCGCTGCCCCTGACCTTTGCGACGATAGAGCCGCTGTTGACCGCCGCGGTGGCAACCTCCGGCAGACTGCGGTTCATGATCGTATTGGAAAAAAAGGTCAGCACAAGCAGCACCGCCAGAAAGATGATGGCGGCGTCCTTGACCCATTCACGTTTTTTTACAGTGGTTTCCATGGTTCACCTCAGTTGACAGGAGGTTGATGATGCGGCGGCTTGCCTCCCCCTTGGGGGAGGTGCCCCAGTGCGCACACTGGGGCGGAGAGGGTTTTCCGTTACTGCACACCCTCTCAGTCACGGTGCGGGCGAACACGCGCCGTGATTGATGGAATCGGAATCAGCTTAATGAGCACTCAAAGTGACCCGCTAACCCCTTCCACCGCTGAAGCGGTCCCCCTCCCCCCAATCGCCGCAAGCGGCTGGTGAAGGCAAGTGACTGCTTATCCTTTGACACTGCCGGAGTTTGCGATGCCCTCGACCAGGTACTCCTCCCCGTGGAGGAAGAGCAGCAGGGATGGGATCATGTAGACCGTGGCCATGGCGAAGGCCAAGCCGATCTCCCCGGTGTTGACCTGGGAGAGAAAAACGCTGAGCGGCTGCGCGTCCGCGTCCTGAAGAAGGATCAGGGGCTGCTCGACCATGTTCCAGTAGTCTATGAAGACCAGGATCGCAATGGAGTAGAGCGCCGAACGGCACTGGGGCAGGCACACGCGGGTGAAGATTTCCCACTCCCCTGCCCCATCCACCTTGGCGGCTTCGATGAGGGAATAGGGGATGCGGCGCATGAACTTGGTCAGCAGAAAGACCGAGAAGGGCGCGAAGATGCCGGGCAGGATGATGGCCCAGGGCTTATTGAGGATGCCGAGCCATTCACTGATCAGATAGTTCGGCACCAGCGTCACCTGATAGGGCATGAGCATCAGGATGACGTAGAAGAAAAAGATGCCGCTGCGGATCTTCCCGCGCCAGCGGGTGAAGCTGTAAGCCGCAACAGAGGCGATGGCCACCTGAAAAATCACGATGGGCACCACCAGAATGATGCTGTTCCAGAGCTTCAGAAGATATTCCGGGGACTTGATGAGTCCCGTAACGTACTGGGAGAGTGTGACCTTGTCCGGGATGAATTTGAGGTTCACGGTCTTGGACACAAAGCCGCCGGAGGTTGTGGAGAAGACCATGCCGTAATTGGATTTGATCTCCGCCTCGGACATGAAGGAGTTGGTAATAGTCAGCACCGTCGGCAGCAGGAAGAGCACGGAGAAGATGAGGCAGAGCACGAACATGGCCGCGCGGCCGAAATAATGCTGCTTTCTGCCCCTGCGCTGTGTGTTGTTCATCCCTCCACATCCTTTCCGAAGGCATCCTCGATCTTAAACAGCAGCGCGATGATCACGACCATCACAAGGGCCATCACCACTGCCGCCGCCGAGAGCTTCTGATAGTCCAGGGAGCGGAAGGTGTTATTCATGAAATGCTGCAGCATATAGAGGCTTTCGTAGGGGTAATCCCCTGTCAGCAGGTACACCTCACGGAAGACCTTGAAGGAGTTGATAAGTGAGAGGATGGTCACGAACAGCACCGTCGGCGAGAGATAACGCAGCTTGATGTTGAAAAACTTATAGAAGGGCGAAGCCCCCTCCACACTGGCGACCTCCAGCAGCTCCTTTGGAATATTGGCAAGGCCCGACATGAAGAGGATCATGTTGTAGCCGAGATTCTTCCACAGAAAAAGCAGCAGCACCACAATCATGCTGTACTCGGACTGGAGCCAGTCAATGCGTCTGGCCCCGAAGAGCATCAAAAACTCGTTGACCGTGCCGTTATAGTTAAAAAGCACCTGCCAGATCAGCACAACCGAGGCCACCGGCACCATCATGGGACTTAAAAAGAAGGTGCGGAAATGGCTTTTCATCGGGATGCGGCACTCAAGCATCAAGGCCAGCACGATGGACAGCACCACCGCCAGCGGCACCGCCATGGCCGAGAATTTCAGCGTGTTCATGGAGGCCATCTTGAAGGCGGAGTTCTGGAACAGGCGGGTGAAGTTTTCGAGGAAGACGAAGTTGCGGGAGGTCACGCCGTCGATCATCGAATAATAGACCACCACGCCGAAGGGCAGGATGAAAAACACGCCCACGCCCAGCAGGCTCGGCATCAAAAAGCACAGGCTGCGCAGGAAGTCGGCCCGCCTCTTTTTTCTGATTTCCTTTCTCTTGTCCATGCCGCGCCTTTCAGCTTCCTTTGTGGTCATATTGCGGTCAACATAAAATATCTAATGAATTATAGCACAGCTATTGTCTGATTGCAAGAAATAGCCCCGGCAAAATTGTCGGGGCTGTTTCAAATTATCGCTGTTCGTTGACGTAGATGTTGGCCTTGCTCTGCACGAGCTTGGCAACCTCCTCGGCGGTCTTCTGACCGGCGAAGAAGGGGGCGGCCTGCTCCTTGACGATGTCAAGGATGGCCTGGTCGTAGTCGGCGACCTTGGTGGTGGTCAGGATCAGCTCGCGGATCTGCTGGATCTGATCCTCAGTGAGGGCGTAGATCTCCTCGGTCTTCTGGGTATCCTTGTTCCAGATGGTGGTGCGCACGACGGGGATCTTCTCGCCGTTGTCGTCCAGGAGGTACTGGCCCTCGCTGTTCTGCTGGTACTGAATGGTGCCGGCCTCCTCAGCCTTCTCATCAAACACGTCGAGCCTGCTCGGCAGGGAGTAGACGTTGGAGCTCTGGTAATCCTTGGTGAAGAAGGTGCGCAGGAACTGCCAGGCGGCGTCCTTGTAAGCGCACTTACTGCTCAGGGCGTAGCCCGCGTCGCCGGCGAAGCTGATCATATTGCCGGTGCCGTGCGCGGTGGGGTAGCCGATATAGGTGACCTTGCCGCCCATGAACTGGGCATAATTATTATAGAAGATATCGTCGATGCTGTACGCGCTGGTCTGGACGAGCATCTGCTTGCCCTGGGCCAGGCGCTCCTCGGTGCTCTCCTCGCGGGACCAGTCGAAGTTCTCCCAGTCAAACTCGGAGGGGAAGGAGTTTGCGAAGTTCAGCAGGCGGATAAACTCGGGGCTGTCGAAGCGCACGGTGCCGGTGCCCCAGTCCACATAGTCCACCATATCGAGGGCGAGGCAGGTGGAAAGGATGCTGTCGCGGGTGACATACTGGTCGAAGGCGGTGCAGCCGTCGGGCATGGAGGCCAGAGCCTCGTTGAACTCGTCATAGGTCCAGCCGGGCTCGTCGCCCACCACGGCGGCGGAGCCGAGGGCGGAGCTGATGAAGAAGCTGGAAACCGTGGAGCAGAGCTTCCCGTTCACCTCCATCGCGGTGAGCACGTTCGGGAAGAAGTCGCTGCGCTGGAGCTCTTTGTCCTCGTCAATGTAGGGATACAGATCCTCAAGGATGCCCTTGTTGGCAAGCTGGCGGTAGTTCAGGCCGCTCAGGCACAGGATGTCGGGGACGTTGCCGGAAAGGATCTCGGTATTGAGCTTGGTGGCGCCGATGCTGTTGCCGTTGGCGTCCGTGCCGTACTCGGAGTAGTCGGTGACCTCGATGCGGTACTGATCATTGCGGCGGTTGAAGTCGATGATCATATCCTGCACGTTATAGTCGAGATACATGACAGCAAGGTTGATCGGCTGCTTGTGGGGCACGGTGTCGGAGGACACCTGCTTGACGGTGACAAGCTCCGTGCTGTACTTGCGGGTCTTCATATCGTAGCCGTTCAGAACGCCGGTCACAACGCCGTCCTCGGACACGTTCAGCACGGTCACGCGGCTGCCGTTGACATCGCAGCCGATCCAGTTGAAGAGCTTGGTCGGCTCCGCGTCGCCGAGCTTGTAGCCGTAGAAGTACGCGCCGTTGGTGTAGTAGAAATCATAATCGCCGTTGCCGGTGACAGCGTCGTAGACCTCAAAGTTGGCGGGCTTGCCGTCCACCAGCTTGCCACTTTCGGTGTCGATGATACTGATGAGGTTTTCATCGCCGCTGGTAGCAACGGCAATGCGTCCGTCAGGCAGCTTGATGATGCCGTTGACATAGCCGTTGAGGCTGATCTGATAGGCGTCCTGGCCGTCAAGGCCGATAGCGCGCAGGCCCTGACCGTCGGAGATGATCGCGTTGCCCTTGTCGTCAAGCGTCATGTTGTGGGCGTCGAGCCAGGCGCCCTCGGGCACGTCGATATGAGCGCTCGTCAGCTCCGTGCCGCTGCGGTCAAAGGAGCGGATGTAATAATCCTGCTGGAAGCGCTGGTGCTGGAAATACTCCTCGCTGTACATGGCGTAATTGCCGTCCCCGTCGTTCCAGGAGGCGTAGGCCAGCTCCAGGGTCACAAAGCCCTCGGGCGTAAAGCAAATGCCGCTCATGTCGCTGCCGGAGTAAAACTCCGTGACGCCCTTGTCGTTCTGGGGCGCGTCCACGGTCTTGTAGTTTTCAAGCTTCGTGGCCTTGCCGTCCTTATCCATGTAGTAAAGGAAGGTCTCGTATACGTCGTACTGTCCCTCATACTGGGGCTTCACACCCTCGGGGATGGCCTCGCCGACCTTCTGCCAGCTGCTGTAATAAAGTCCGTCGTCATTGTAGCTGCGGATGGTGATAAAATCCTCACTGTCGTCCATGAGCTTTTTAAATTCGGACACGTATACCATCTGCGGCGCGGCGCTCTCCGCAGGCGTGGGCGCGGCGGTGTTTGCGGTCGAAGTACCGGAGCTGCCGCAGGCCGCGAGGGACAGAGCCATGGCCAGCACAAGGAGCAGGCACACGATGTTCTTCATTTTCATATCGGAATCCTCCTGATTTATGCAATGCTCAAAAAGGCATATCTTTTCACGCGGGTCATTATACCATGGCTTTCTTAAAAAGTATCTTAAGCTTTCTTAAACCGATTGTCAGTTTCTGTCTGACGTGATAAAATACCCCCCGAGGTGATTACTTTGGACGAACGCTCACACATTCTGATCGTTGACGACGATCCCGATATCCGCAAGGTGCTATATATGCTGCTGCGGGACGAGTACGGGGTGGCGGAGGCAGCCGACGGGGCCGCTGCCGTGCGCTACATGGAGGCGCACCCCGAGACCGACCTTGTGGTGCTGGACGTGATGATGCCCGGCATGGACGGCTTTGAGGCCTGCGACCGCATCCGCACCCTCTCCAACGTGCCCATTCTCTTTCTCACGGCGAAATCCGCCGAGGCCGACCGCCTCTTCGCCTATCGCAGCGGGGGCGACGATTTTCTGTCCAAGCCCTTCTCCCAGGGGGAATTCCTGGCGAAGGTCTCCTCTCTTCTGCGCCGCTACAAGCAGTACCGCGGCAAGCCCGCCTCCGCCCTCACGCTTGAGGGGCTGGAGGTCGATCTCGCGGGCCGCAGCGTAAAATCTAACGGCAAGGACATCACCCTGACTGATACAGAGTTTGCCATTCTGGAGCACCTGCTCAAAAACCGCGGCAAGACCGTCACGGCAGCGGACATGTACGAGGCCGTGTGGAAGGAGCGCTTCCTGCCCGGCTCGGGCAACACCGTGATGGTGCACGTGCTGAACCTGCGCCGGAAGATCGAGGAGAACCCCTCGAACCCGCGCATTATCCGCACCGTCTGGGGAAAGGGCTATCAAATTGATTAAGGAGACTGCCAACCCCCATTCCCTGCGGGGCCAGGTGCTGCGCGTCGCGCTGGTGGGGCTGCTGGTCGGGGTGCTGGTCTTTCTCGCCCTCTCGGAGCTGGGCGGCTTTCTGCTGCGGGAAAAGTACATGAGTCCCGAGAACGTCAACCGCCGCAAGGCGCAGATTTACGCGCAGTTCAGCGACTATGTCTCCTCCCAGGGCATCAGCGGCAGGGACACCGCCGCCCTCGCCCGCTGGACGGCATCACACGAATATGTGACGATCTATCTTTTCAGCACCGGGCGCGAGCAGCAGCTTTACACCGGCGGCAGGCTCGAGTCCGCCATGGGCGGCTACGATCCGCAGGTGCACGGCAGGCTCTACCCCATCCGCTTTGCCGACGGGCTTTATCAGGTGGCTATCGGGGACAACTCCCAGATCCGCCAGCGGCAGATCATCAATCTCGCCTCCTTCACCATTGCGGGCGTGTGCTATCTGCTTCTTTTCATGTGGTACACCGGTCGGCTCACCCGGCGCATCATCAGCCTGTCGAAGGAGGCCGCGGCGGTCAGCGCCGGGGATCTTGGGCGCGTGATTGTCTCCCCCGGAGAGGACGAGCTGAGTCAGCTTGCCGATTCCGTGGATGAGATGCGCCGATCCGTTATTGAGCGCATGGGCAACGAGAAGCGTGCCTGGGAGGCCAACACCGAGCTCATCACCGCTATCTCCCACGACATCCGCACGCCCATGACCGCCCTGATCGGCTATCTGGGATTATTATGCAACGAGACGGGCGACGAGAAGACGCGCGCGCAGCTTGCGTCCTCCGCCTACGTCAAGGCGATGGAGCTCAAGGATCTGACGGACCAGCTCTTCCGCTATTTTCTCGTCTACGGCAAGGCGGAGCTTGACATGGAGCGTGAGCGCTTCGACGCGCGCCTCCTGCTGGAGCAGCTTCTGGGCGAGATGGAATTTGACCTTGCGGACGCGGGCTATACCATGGAGCGCCGTGATTTTGAAGGCGAGTGCTTTATTACCGTCGATCCCCTCTTTCTCAAGCGGGTGCTCGATAATCTGGTGTCGAACATTAAAAAATACGCCGAGCCGAGCCGCCCTGTGATGGTTCTTTCGGAGCTGGACGGCGGAAAGCTCACGCTCTGCGTATCGAACACGGTGGCGGCGCAGCACTCGCGCAAGGACAGCACGAAGATCGGGCTTCGCACCTGCGAGAAGATCATGACCGCCCTCGGCGGAAGCTTCAAGGTCACAAACGACGGCGAACACTTCTCCGCGGAGCTGACCCTGCCGACAGAGAGCACGGAGGCATGAGGGTCTGCGTCCCTGCGGGGCGCGGAAACATACGAAAATCCCCGGCGGATTCGCCGGGGACTCGTGCGTTTATTGGGATTGTCCGTCACCCCACGGGGCGGAAGGTCACATAGACCACCACGTCCATGGCGGGCATGACGAAGTTCTTCGTCTCGGTAATGTCGTAGCTGGCCGAGCCGTCAATGAGGCTCCAGACGATCTTGTCCAGCACGTAGCCCTGCTCCGCGTTCGGGAAGACGTAGACCGCCGAGGTCGGGTAAACGTTCAGCGCCGCGCCGGATTCTCCGGTCGTGAGGCCGAGCGCCGCGCTGCCGCCCTGCATTGGGGCAAGGCTCACGCGGTAGGCAAGCTGCGGAGCATAGCCGCCGCCGACATACTCCCAGGTGTTATCTGTGCCGGGGAGGTTGAACACGATGTCGGCGCCCGAGCCGCCGGAGGTCTTTTTCTCGCCGCCGCCCTGCGGCTTGTCCTTCCACTGGGCGGTGAGGGTGAGGTCGCCGGTCAAAGTATAGGGCTCATAGCTTCCGTGCCGCGTGCCGTTCTGATCCTTCCACCCGTCAAAAATTTTTCCTACCGGCGCGTTAAAGCACGACTCGAATCCCTCAATTGTGTAATTGCTTTCTGTGACGGTGTGCACGATGTTCCCATTGACAACTTTCTTTGCGCTTCCCTCGGGAAATTGGGTACCGTCCTTGAGATTTGCCCCCGCGCCGGGCTGGTAGGTCACGGAATATTGGATTCTTAAGACCAAGTGCAGGGTAGACTCTTTTTGAATGTTATAATCTGCAAGAGTACGGTTATCCTCAAGCTGCTTTCCCGCGAAAATCAGCCTCTGCTGGTCAGGGGGAATGCCTTCCTTATCCTGTATTTTGGCTTTGATATTTTCGATGGTATCACTCGGCTCCACATCCAATGTAATTGTCTTGTTCGTTAAGGTTTTTACAAAAATCTGCATAGCCCATGCGCTTGGCGTCATACCGGGGACCGCGCCAAAAAACAGCGCCAGCGTGAGCAGCAGGGACAGGATTTTCATTCCTCTGTGTTTCATAGTCTTTCCTCCATAGATTATTTCAACGCCGCCTCCATGCGGCGCGGTGGACGGGGATTGGCTTGGCTCCCCCGCGCCGGGGGAGCTGTCACGAAGTGACTGAGAGGGCCGCATTCCGGCGGCTGGGTACCCTCTCAGTCATGGCGCGGGCGGACACGCGCCATGCCAGCTCCCCCAGAGGGGGAGCCAAGGGCACGATGGGCGCAAAAAGGGCGCAGTACACCTCAAAATGGGCATACTGCGCCCTTGATCGTATCGGACAGGGAAAGGCTTACAGCGTAGTCTTTACTGACTGACTGACTGATGGTACGCCGCGCAATCATGTCTGTCAACCCCTTTCCATAAGTTTACATAACGCAACATTTTGTGCCTATGTAAAAATATAGATACATTATATATGATTTTGCCGCGGGTTGCAATAGACAAGCTGCACGAAATTGTATAATTATTCCACTTCCTTCGCCGGGGTGCAGACGATGTTCAGCAGGATCTCCACCGCCTTATCCATGTCCTCGGCGGTGATATGCTCATAGGGGCCGTGGAAGGCCGCGCCCCCGGTGCCAAGGTTCGGGCACGGCAGCCCCATGAAGCTCAGGCGCGCCCCGTCCGTGCCGCCGCGCACGGGTCTGCGCACCGGCTTGAGCCCCGCAAGGCGGATGGCCTTTTCCGCGCGGTGGATGATCTCCATGTGTCCGTTCAGGATCTCCGCCATGTTGCGGTACTGCTCCTGGATGGTGAGCTCGACCGTCCCGTCGCCGTACTCTTTGTTGAGCTCCAGCGCGATCTGCCTCAGTCTCTCGCAGCGGGCGGCAAAGCGCTCGGCGTCATGGTCGCGGATGATGTATTTGAGCTCCGCCGCGCTCACGTCGCCGGACATGTCGGTCAGGTGATAAAAGCCCTCGTAGTCCTCCGTGCGGGCCGGGATCTCCCCCGCCGGGAGCATGGCGTTGAAGCGCATGGCCAGCAGCGACGCATTCACCATCACGTCCTTGGCAGAGCCGGGATGAACGCTCCTGCCCTTGATTTTGACCGTCGCCGAGGCGGCGTTGAAGGTCTCGTAGTTGATCTCCTCCACAGGGCCGCCGTCCACCGTGTAGGCGAAGTTTGCCCCAAAGCGGATAAAGTCGAGCAGCGCCGCCCCATGACCGATCTCTTCATCCGGGGTAAAGCAGACGGCCACGGCACAGTGGGGCCTGTCCCCCTTCAAAAGCCGCTCGCAGGCGGTCATGATCTCGGCCACGCCCGCCTTGTCGTCCGCGCCGAGAAGCGTGGTGCCGTCGGTGGTGATGAGGGTCTTGCCCGCGTGATCTTTGAGATCGGGAAACTCCTCGGGACTGAGCGTAAGGCCGCTCTTGCCGAGGGGAAGGGCCTGCCCGTCATAGTTTTTTATGATGCGCGGCTTCACCCCGGTGCCGGAATAGTCCGGAGCCGTGTCGATGTGCGCGATCAGGCCGATCATCGGCTCCGACTTCATCTCAGGGCTCGGCGGCAGAAAACCGTAGGTATAGGCCCTGGGATCGGTGAAGATCCGCTTCATGCCCAGATCCTTCATCTCATTGCGCAGAAGCCAGGCAAAGGCGTACTGCTTCTCCGTGCTGGGCGTGCTTGTGCCGTTCTCGTCGCTCTGCGTGTCCACCGCCGCATAGCGCAGCAGGCGTTCATATGCTCTCATAAAAATTCCTCTTTACTGTTAAATGCAGTCCAATTTTTTGGACAGTTCATGTGCTATTATACAGTCACGGAGAGGCAGAGCCGTTTATAAACTCCACACTCCAAACTCCACTCTATTTATAGAGTTCCGCCGTGACGAACATTCTCCCCTTGCGGGAGCTGCCGCCGATCTCGAGGATGCGGCCCTTGCCCGTGCCGCGCAGGCTCAGCACGTCCCCTTCCGCGATCTGCGCGTCCGGCTTGAGGCATTCGGCGTAGTTGAGACTCAGCGCCCCGAGGGCGATCTGCCGTGCCGTTTCCGTGCGCGAGAGGTGGAAAAGCCCCGCCGCCACCGCGTCAAGCCGCGGGCTCATGACGGTGTAGCGCCGCTCTTCCGTGTGCCTTTCCCGCCGCGGGATCTCGTCGAGCGCGATTTGCCTCGCCTTCACGCCGAAGCGGCCCACCTTGTCAATGCTGAGCAGGTGGCGCAGGACGCTCGGTTGACATAACGCAATTGCCTCCGACCCGTCCACCAGGATGTCACCGACCCACTCGCGCCCGACCCCCATGCCGAGGATCGCGCCCATGTAGTCCCGGTGGCCGGGGCTGCCGAAGGCGGCGGTGAGACGCAGGGCGCAGATATGCTCCCCCACGTCCGGGCTTTCGCCCTCCATCCAGTCTGGCAGGAAGAAGGCCATGGTGCGCTCGGCATCCGGAAAGCCGCCGTAAAAGACCATCGCGGCACCGCGCAGGGCGGGGTCATGCTCCAGGGCATAGCGCTCCGCCGGGGTGAGAAAGCCGGTATTCGTGGGCGTCCCCTTCTGCTCGCAGCGGCGGGCCAGGTCGCGGGCGCGTTTAAGGATCTCTTCGTTTTCCATCGCTTACCTTCGTTTTATGGGCGTTAAAGTTCGTGCGCTTCAGTACCTCTTCGATCTGGGAGAGGGCCCATTCCACCTCGCCCTTGAATTCGCCCGAGGAACAGCGCAGCACCCCGGAGCGCAGAGCCGACAGGCGGATGAGGTTGTCGCTCGTCACGACGCGCACGGCGTAGTTTTTGCCGATCTCGTCCACAATACGCTCGATATAGGCGTCGCCGGTCTCCCCGTCCTTCGTGAAGGCCACGGCGATATTGTGGTAATCCGTGCGGGAGCCGGGGTTTCCCGGCGTGCGGAAGCCATCGAACACCAGCACGATCTTCGCGCCGGTGAAGCCCGCGTAGTCGGAGAGAATGTCCATCAGACGTTCCCGCGCCAGATCCAGACGCTCCGCCGCGAGGGCTTTCAGCTCATCCCAGGCGAAAATGAGGTTATAGCCGTCAATGATGATGTGTTCTTTGCGCGGGGCGATCTGCGAGACCTCGGTCACGGCCGCGTTTAGCTGCCGCGCGCGGTATTCCGGGCGGCGGATGGGGCCGAACTCCCGCTCCATGATGGCCTCAAGCTCCCGCTCGTCAATGTTGAAGCTGCGAAGCCGGGGCGCGGCCTGTACCGTCGGTTCCTCGCGCTTCGGTTTGAGGACGCTCTCGAGGTGCATGTAATCCGCGACCTCGTTCCAGCGCACGTTCATCCCCGCGCCGTGGGCGCAGAAGACGGAGTCGGCAGGGTTTTCCTCGTCCCGCTCGGGGTCGTAGCCTGACTCCTCCACAATGCGCTTCTGCTCCGTGCAGGGTCGGTAGCCGCAGGGCGTGAGGCTCAGGCGGCCCCGCCCGTGGGAGTATGCCAGCAGCTCCTCCATATAATTGCCGAGCTTCGCCGCCGGGGCCGAGCCCTCGAGCCGCAGGTACTCCCCCCGCTCCTCCGGTGAGGAGAAAACGCCGTTCATGGCACGCACGTCGCTGATGGCGCGGCCGATCTGCTCGGCCGGCACCTCCAGCGCGAAGCTGTACCACGGCTCAAGCAGGACGCTCTCCGCCTGCATGAGACCCTGCCGCACCGCGCGGTAGGTCGCCTGGCGGAAGTCCCCTCCCTCGGTATGCTTGACGTGGGCTTTTCCCGCGGCAAGGCTGATGCGCATGTCGGTGATCGGCGCGCCGGTCAGCACGCCCCGGTGCTGTTTTTCCGCGAGGTGTGTGAGGATCAGGCGCTGCCAGTTGCGGTCCAGCGCGTCCTCGGGACAGATGCTGTCAAAGCTCAGCCCGCTCCCGGCGGGCAGCGGTTCCAGCAGCAAATGCACCTCGGCATAATGTCGCAGGGGTTCAAAGTGACCCACGCCCTCGACTGTATTTTTAATCGTTTCTCGATACAGAATGCGCCCGGTGTCAAGCTCGACCTCGGTATCGAAGCGCTCCTTCACCAGGCTTTTGAAAATCTCGGCCTGCACCCGGCCCATGAGCTGCACGCTGATCTCGCGCGCATGGGAATCCCAGAGGACATGAAGCTGCGGATCCTCCTGATCGAGCTGCATGAGCTTCGGCAGCAGCACCATCGGGTCCGTCCCCTTCTCGAGCCGCAGGCGGTAGCTCATTACCGGCTCCAGAACTGCGGCCTCCGCGTCGGACGCCGCGCCGAGTCCCTGACCGGGTCTTGTCCCGCTCAGGCCGAGGGCCGCGCAGACCCAGCCCGCCGGAATCTCCTCGGCGGTGTCAAACTTCACGCCGGAGTAGATGCGAAGCTGGCTGATCTTTTCTTCGACCGTCTCCCCGGCGGCGTCGGCATAGCGCAGGAGACTGCGCACCTTGAGACTCCCGCCCGTGACCTTGAGCCAGGTCAGGCGGTTTCCCTGCGCGTCGCGGGAGATTTTATACACGCGGGCCGCGAAGTCCGGCCCGTATTCCGGTTTCGGCATGTACTTTTCGAGCGCTTCCAGAAATTCGCCCACGCCCTCGGTTTTGAGCCCCGAGCCGAAAAAGCAGGGGCAGAGCCGCCGCCCGGCGATGAGGGCGCGGATGGTCTCCGTCCCGACCGCCCCGTTTTCCAGATATTCTTCCATTGCCCCCTCGTCACAGAGGGCAAGGTTTTCGTGCAGCGTGTCAGGGTCTGAGCCGAAATCGACGCAGCGTTCCGTGAGGCGGCCTGTCAGCTCTCCCATAATGGCCTCGCGCCCGGGGCCGGGCAGATCCATCTTGGTCACGAATACGAAGGTCGGCACATGGTAGCGCTCCAGAAGCTTCCAGAGGGTTTCGGTGTGTGCTTGCACGCCGTCCGTCCCGCTGATGACCAGCACCGCCGCATCCAGCACGCGCAGCGTCCGCTCCGCCTCGGCGGAGAAATCCACATGGCCCGGGGTGTCCAGCAGGGTCAGGCTCCCGTCCCCCAGCGGCAGGATCGCCTGCTTGGAGAAAATGGTGATGCCCCGCTGCCGCTCCAGGCTGTGGGTATCGAGGAAGCTGTCGCGGTGATCGACCCTTCCCAGCGTTTTCAGTTTTCCCGAGAGATAAAGCATGGCCTCGGACAAGGTGGTCTTGCCCGCGTCCACATGGGCCAGGATGCCCAGGACAGTGTTGTTCTTATTCATACAGGTGCATTTTACCAGCTTTTTCCCAAAGAATCAATCATGAATCCGCCAAATGCGGCGGTGTTATGTAACCTTTTGCACATTGCATGCAAAAAGAAATACAATTTTCTGAAACTTTGTCTATTATTTTTGTAAAATCCATGTTATAATTAGAAGGTATATTGCAATCACATTTTTGAACCTGTTTCTTATTTTAGAT
>Ga0310697_10002275_pt1 | contig 20681 bp, 11 predicted proteins | sample 172DNAGHGlowgp2_FD_203883 | JGI IMG/M metagenome (GOLD analysis project Ga0310697, IMG submission 203883) | Sheep rumen microbial communities from Palmerston North, Manawatu-Wanganui, New Zealand - 1728 DNA GHGlow gp2 (v2) (version 2) | ecosystem: Host-associated > Mammals > Digestive system >... | reverse complement strand
TGCAAAACGAAATATTATATCTGATATGGGCAAAACTATCAATTCATGGTTGAAGCGCATTTTTAGCGTAACGACTCTTACTACGATTGCAACACTCGTTGGAGCTTGTATTGCCATTATTCAATATGTTGAAGCAAACGGTGGTACTTTCATTGCATTTGTAAACAATAAAGAAGTTACTCCGCCTGTTAATCGTACCGTACTTGTATATTTAGATAAGGATTCAGCAGACCTTTCTCAAATCGGGATATTTCCACAAATAACGAATCCATCTAAATATGCTCTTCAAGATGTATTGCTGACCTATAAGATTGAGTCAAACTCTACAAACGTTTCTTTTACGGACTATTTTTCTGTACATAGGCTTGCTCAAGGCGACGAAGTCACGAATCTTGATAAAACATTGTATGCAAAAACAGATATGCCTGAGCCCTTCTATTATTTTATCATGAGTGATAGAGGTCAAGCTTTAATCAATATCCGAGCCACATATAAAGGGGTTGAAGAGCCGTTTACCTTTCAGGCAAAAGTTTATGCGAATAAACTTTTCTTGAATGATAAAGAAGAACGAACGCGTGCCATTTTTAATGACGCTCAACATTTTGTGACACAGAATAACATAAACAGTGTTGACCTATATATTCTTGATAGCGGCAACGTTGAGACTCACGAAAACATTTCAGCAGATAAAATGGTTATCGAAGATCCTTACGATTCAGCAGGCAAACAGATAACAGCTTCTGTGTCCAAGCCTATAGAACAGATAGTATCTGAGAAAAAGGATGTGTCAAAGTCTGCACAGGAAAAAGAAGGAACGCCTTGGTATATGTACATTGTTGGGGCAGTGCTGTTCTTGATTACTATAGCTGGATTCATTGCTCTCCTATTTATGGGTGTTATGATTGGGGAAATGACCGGTTTTGAACGTGTTAAAGCTTTCATGGCTGCAATTATTTTAGTGGTTATTGTGTATGTTGGCGTTTACTATTGTTTGGGAATTATGGATATGAGAGGTAAACTTGATGACTTTTGGAGTGGTTTTGCCTATTATTGTGGCATGGTTGGTAATTTTGCCCTGATTACATATTTTACAAGTAAGACAAAGAAATATTTATCTATTAGTGATGAAAATAGCGATTTTATTTTCGCTGTTTACTTATTCATTTCCGTTCTAATTTGGAGTCTTGTGCTCAAAGCCTTTTAAAAAGCGAATGTAAAAAACGAATAATCTATGAAACAGAGCGTTGAGAAATACAAGTGGATAGTTTTAGGATATATATTATATATATCTATAGTACATCTTTGTTTAACTGAAGAAAGTCATAATGATTATAGGGATGGTATGGTTTTCTATGGTATCACTATTCCTCTAATAACCTATTTTATTTACGCATTGTTAAGGTATCGCAAAGAGAACGGAAGTTGGCCTTTGGTGAAATCCATTTTAAAACAAGAAAATGTAAAGAAGCCACACGACAATTTGCATGAACGCAAGGACATTATCAAACCCAATATATCTGGTGGGGCATATCCTTTTCTGAGATTTGTAGAATTGTATGGTCCTCAAATAGAAATAGCCACTCGGATAGATAACAAAACGAAAAAAAATTTCAAGACATGTGATATAAGCGATACTAAAGGAAACACTATCTCAATCAGATTTGATTATTCTATAGGAGAACTAACCCCGGAACAAATACAATCCAGAAAAGATACTCTCTGGGTGGTTAAGACAAATGGTATATTTTACCTTATTGAATATAAAAATCCTTATCTAAAGAAATAATTATATGCTAACTGGATTTGCAATCTGTTTTATTTACTTTTATTTATCAACTTGGTGGAAATTAAGACGTCGGCTTTCAAGATTTATGAAAGCTCAAGAACATATGGGGCTTATAGAATTCATAATCTTTCTTGTTATGAATTTCATATTATTACAATTATTTGGATTTATAGGTTCTCATTTATTTATGCTTAATGTATTTAAGGATTCCTATACTGACAATATGGATTATTATTGTTTGCTTATAGGTTTAACAATTGCTCTTTTACGAATTATACATCATATTATACGATATAAAAAAGTACCAATAACTAATAATATAAATAATAGCTCTGTAGTAGAGTCTGTTGAGGTGGATTTAACTGATAAAAAAAAGAACTCATAAAATACTATGCCAACGAACGCCAGCGAAATGGACCTCGAACTGATGATTTTTGCCTACCTTGGCAGCAGAGTACGTCGTCTAAAAAATTTTTTACGCGAATGGTCCGCACTCTGCACGAAAAAACTCTAAAAGGTTTAGCCAGAAATCTATAGAGCTTATGGCTGAAAGCCTTAGATTTTTTGCATGATACCCGTATCGGTTCTGAAGGTTGTGCAAAAGTTACCCTTTCAACATCATTCGGTTAGCCTGCTGTCGCATATTCGTCAGCGGGCTAACTTCATCTAGTTAGGCAGGTAACTAATTGAAGTCAGGCGGCTGACTAAGCCCACTCAGGTAGCTGACTTTATTTGGTCAGCCTGTTCATATATTATTTTGCCTGAAAAAAGACTTATAGCTCATTTTGCAGGGTGAGACAAGTCTCAAATGCTGATATACACTGGTGTTTTGAGCAATTCAAAATTTTGTTCTCGCAAATATCTTTACATTACGTTTGATTTGCTTAAGCATCGTCTAAAGCAAAACAGGTAAGCTTTTTTGTCTCGTCAGGGGCTTCTCGCCCCCTTGGCGACGCCGCCCCCCCCGGTGTTTTTCTTGATATTTATTTACAGAATTGACATTTTACCCTGCAAATTGAGCCATAAGCCAAAAATTCTTCTTGGGTCATAAATGTAACAGTTGTAGTTGTGTGTACTATTGCGGGGGCAAAGGTACTGCAAAACTACAACTGCTACAACGGGTAATTTATCGGATACTTACGGTCATGAAAAAATACTATGCTGTAAATCATATTAATCCCCGAATCTTTTGTGACTTCGAGGATTATTTGTATATTTCCAACGCAATAAGTCTAGAATGCCTTACATCATTACACATACTGAGGAGATAGAGAAGCATCGTCTGTCCGTTCATTTTGACATGATGGAGCTCCTGCCTCCGTCCCTTCCTCCCAACCCTCTAACCCCTCCCCCTTCATCTCCTTTCATCCCATGGACGACGCCCTGTTCGTCCATGCTGCAACGACTATTCCCTCATTTCCCTTCGGCAAACGTGCGGAAATAGTCGAGGCAAACCTTTCGCCACTCACGGGCATTGTCTAATTGATGCAGCAGGCGGTCGTTGGTCTCCTGCCAGCGCTGGTCGTCGATGAAGGGCTTGGCGTCCTGCCAGATGCGAACGAAGTCTTCGACTTCGGCGACACCATGGTTGTAATGTTCCTGTATGTTCTCCCATAGCGTGTGGCCGTTCCTCATGCGGTAGGTCCAGGGGACGTGGTGGAACCACAGCAGGTACTCCTCGGGACAGGTGCGGAGGTCATCGTAGAGCGAGCGGTAGGGCTCGGCATACTGCGAGGTGGCATCCGTGCCGATGTGGCTGCGCTCGAAGCCTATGCCCAGGCTGTCGGCCTGATGATAATAGACGGGACACCATTCGAGAGGATAGTCGGCCTTGAAGCCGTCGGGCTCAGGGCCGTAGTGGTGATCGAACTTAAAGATGTGGTGCAGGCCCAATGGCATCATGTAATCGACACATGCCTCGCGGCTGCGGAGCATCATGGAGAGAAGAGCCGCGTGTGTCTTCCCCCACGTCTGCCTTATCCACTCCTTCGCTATCTCCTCGCTCGTCAGGCGTGGGTTCCAGGCGAGGCGGCCGAAGGCGTACCAGTTGGCCTGTGAGAAATGGTGGCCGCACCAGTTCCTGTCCATGCCGATGTTGGCCACGCCGGCGATGCCCACGAGGCGGTTGGGGCTGACGAAGCCGAAGAACTCCTGCCACATGGGGGCGAGATAGACGAGGTGGCGCGACTGCCCAAGGTATTCCTGCGTGATCTGCAGCTCTGCCATCTGCGGTGTGCGATGCATGTTGTCGAAGATAGGGGCGTACGGCTCGCGGGGTTGGAAGTCCAGGGGACCGTTCTTCGACTGCAGGATGACGTTGTCGCGGAACTTGCCGTCGTCGCCTACGAACTCCGACACGGCTTGCTTCACGCGGTCCTCGCCCTTGTGGTTGGCGCCATAGACGAACGAGCGCCACATGATGATGCCGCCGTAGGGTTTCACGGCATCGGCCAGCATGTTAGCGCCTTGGGCGTGTGTACGGTGGTAGTCGCCAGGTCCCGGCTGCCCCTCGCTGTTGGCCTTCACGAGGAAGCCTCCAAAATCGGGTATCAGCCTGTAGATCTCCTTGGCCTTGGCCTTCCACCACGCTGCCACCTGCTTGTCCAGCGGGTCGGCGGTCTTGAGGCCTCCCAATGCCATGGGCGAGGCGAAGTTCACGGAGAGATAAACTTTGATGCCGTAAGGTCGCAGGATGGCGGCGATCTCCTTCACCTGCTGCAGATAGGGTGCCGAGAGCATCTTCGGTGAGGCATTGACGTTGTTCAACACCGTGCCGTTGATGCCTATGCTGGCGTTGGCGCGGGCATAATTGATCAGGAGCTCTCTCCGCTCCCCCGTCAGGGGGAGAACCTCACTTCGTTCGAGAACTGGCGTATTGTCGTCTATTTGTTTCCCAGAGGACGTCTCCCAGAAGATACTTTTGCCTGCATAGCCGCGTTCGATGCTGCCGTCGAGGTTGTCCCAGTGGTTCAGGATGCGCAGCGGCCATTGGGGCGCGGAGTAGCCCGTCTCGCCACGCAGCAGGGCGTAGGCTCCGTAGAGCAGTCCCGTCTCGTCCTTGGCCGTGATGGTGTTGCCTTGGATGCGATAGGCGTCCTGCGCCATCGCGGCGTCGATGACGAGGTTCACACGCTCGCCGTCGTAGTAGTTGCGCAGTTCCTGGGCCGCGATGCACTCGGGGCCTGTCACCGTAGCCCGCTGCACCTTGTCGTACCTGAGCCACAGACGGCTGCCATCCTCAGCGCTGGCCGAGAACATGCTGACCAACGCCAGCACAATCAAAATATACTTCTTCATTCGCTTTTTGACTATTTATCTTATTGACTACCAATACAACTTCTCGCAGGCTCTCCCCTCCCTTTGGGAGGGGCTGGGGGTGGGCCTTTCACAGTCCCCTGGCCTTGAGCAGACTTGAAGCATCGGGCTGCGCCATGCCAGTGAAGTCGGTGAACATCTGCATGAGGTCGCCTGTGTTGCCCCGGCTGAGGATCTTGTCGCGGAACTCCTGTCCGGTCTCGGGCTTCAGCGGACCACGCTGGGCAAAGACGTCGGCGATGTTCACGGCAAGAACCTCGGTCCAGAGGTAGCTGTAGTAGCCGGCGGCATAGCCTCCGCCGAAGACGTGGTTGAAATAGCTGGTGTGGTAGCGTGGCGGTATCTGGTTGTCGAGCAGTCCTACCTGCCGCAGCGCCTCCTCCTCGAACTGAGCGGCCTTGTCGGCGGTGGGGACGTCCTTGGCGGCGAGCATGTGCCAGGCGAGGTCCACGCAGGTGGCTGCGAGGTTCTCGCCGAGGGCGTAGGCCGACTGGAAGTTGATGCTCGAGAGCATACGTTCCTTGAGGTCGGCAGGCATGGGCTCGCCTGTCTCGTAGTGGCGGGCGTAGTTGTCAAAGACCTCTGGTATGGTGGCAAACGACTCGTTGAACTGCGACGGCATCTCGACGAAGTCGCGTGCTACGCTGGTGCCGCTTAGGTGGTTGTACTGGCAGTCGGAAAGGATGCCGTGGAGGGCGTGTCCGAACTCGTGGAACATGGTCGTCACCTCGTCCCAGGTGAGCAGCGAGGGCTGTCCCTCAGGTGCCTTGGCGCTGTTGCAGACGTTGAAGATGATGGGCTTCTGCTGCCACTGGCGGCTCTGCTTCTGGAAACCGTCCATCCACGCTCCGCCGCGCTTGGTGGGACGACGGAAATAGTCGCAGTAGAAGAGGGCGAGCGACTGGCCGTCCTTATCGATAACCTCGAAGGCTTTCATGTCGGGGTGGTAGGTGGGGATGTCCGTTAATTCCTTGAACGTCAGTCCGTAAGCGCGACCAGCTGTGTAGAAAACGCCGTTGATGAGCACGCTGTCGATGTTGAAGTAGGGCTTCACCTCATCCTCAGAGATGTTGAGCATCTCCTTCTTCATCTTGGCGGAATAGTAGAAGCGGTCGTAGGGTTCAAGGTTGAAGTCGTCGCCCTGGCTCTTGCGTGCATAGTCCTCGATGGCCTTGGTCTCGGCGTCGGCCTTGGGCTTATAGGCCTGGATGAGGTTGTTGAGGAAGGCATAGACGGCTTCGGGCGTCTTGGCCATGGTCTTCTCGAGCGAATAGGCGGCGTAGTTGGGGTAGCCCATGATTTCGGCCTGCTCGGCTCGCAGTTTGGCGATCTCGCAGACGATGGGGAAAGTGTTGTACTTGCCAGTGCCGTCGGCACGGTGGACGCTGGCTTCGAACACCTTACGCCGCAGCTCGCGGTTGTCGAGGTTGGTGAGCGGCGCCTGTTGGGTGGTGTTGACGATGACGATGGCGTAGGGCGCCTTGCCGCCTCGGCTCTCGGCATCCTTGGCACATTGCTCGATGTCGGCCTCGCTGAGTCCTGCCAGCTCTTCCTTGCTGTCCACCCACACGACGGCGTCGTTGGTGGCATCGGGCAGGACGGTTCCCCACTGCTGCTGTAGGTCGCTGATGCGGCTGTTGATTTCCTTCATGCGCGCCATCTTGTCCTCGGGCAGCAGTGCTCCCTTGCGCACGAAGTCCTTGTAGATCTCTTCGAGCAGCTTCTGGTCCTCGCCCTGCAGCGCGTCGTGCTGCCGGTCGTACACCTGTCGTATGCGTTCGAAGAGCTGTGTGTTGAACGAGATTTCGTTCTCGAGGTCGGTGAGCATGGGCATCACCTTCTTCTCGATCTCGGCTATCTCGGGCGTCTTGTCGGCCTCAACGATAGCGAAGAACACGCGGCTGACGCGGTCCAGAAGCCGTCCGCTGTCCTCGTAGGGCAGGATGGTGTTCTCGAACGTAGCCGAGTCGGTGCAGGCCACGATCTGACTGATGTTGTCGCGCGTCTGCCTGATGGCCTCCTCGAAGGCCGGCATGTAGTCGGTGGTCTTGATCTTGCTGAAGTCGGGCGTGCCGAAGGGCAGGTTGCTCTCGGTAAGCAAGGGGTTGTCGTGCTGCGTCTGCTGGCAGCTCACGAACGGCATCATCATGGCAGATGCGATTCCTAAAGTCATAATGGCCTTTTTCATCGTTATTCTCTGTTATCGTATGCGAACCTTTTTATTGTTGATGATGTAAATGCCAGGTCTCAGCTGCGATGGCTTGGCGTCAACGCGCTGACCGGAGAGGGAGTAGATGACATCATTATACTTTTCGTTGTTCACTCCTTCATCCTTCATTTCCTCCACGCCGTCGGCCTCGAGAAGTTCAAGAGTGATGCAGTCGATGTCGGGCATCCAGGCTGTAGCGTTGGCGAGACGTATGGTGTTGGAGCCGGCATTGAGCTGTATGGTGGTTGTCTTCTTGCCCACGCGGTCGAAGCCTCCGGAGTTGAGCGCGGTGAGACTCTTCGACGGGCCTCCGTTGACCGAGAGCTTGGCCGAGCGGCTCTCGCCGCTGACGTAATAGAGGGTGAGCCTGTACTTGCCTCCGGTGAAGCTATAGACGTCGCGCCACTCGAGGTAGTTGTCGTCTTTCTTGCCGAGCCATCCTACCTTCATGCCGCCGGAGCAATAGGAAGCATTATCGTCATACGAGCCGCTAGGCAGTGCCTGATTATTCTCAACTTCCTGATAATTGCCGATGAAACCCGTCTCGGCCTCGTAGAGCGTACGTTCGAGGCGCTCTTGTGCCGTGGCGGTGTAGATGGCAGTGCCGTGAGCAGGCAACTTAACCACTAAGGTACCTTCGGCCGTGCCTGCAGCGCGTCGCTTGAAACAGTCGCGTAGTTCGATGGTGCCGCCGAGATCCATCTTCGCGAAGTCCACGACCACGGTCTTCTCCTCGTCAGTGGGGTTGTACACGGCAAAGGCGCGCTTGAGACCGAAACGTTCCTCGATGTCCTTCACCAGAACGTAGCAATCGTTTTCTGTTTGGCAGACATAGGCCTGCAGGTGCAACGGGTCTTGGTTCAGGGCGATGAGATCCTTGTTCTTCAGCAGATTGAGCGCCGTGGTGTTGATGTTCGACATGTCGCAGCCGATGAGCAGCGGCGAGCTCATGATGCACCACATGCCGAAGTGCGTCTTATCCTCTTCAACGGACAGGTTGCGGCCCACCTCGAGCATGTCCATGTCGTTGTAATGGCCGTTGTAGCAGTAGGCTGAGAGGTATAGGTTTTCCTTGATGATGCCCTTGACGCTGCCCCAGCTGGCATTGATATCGCCCGTGGTGCGCCATGAGACGGCGGCATCGTTGATCCACGTACCGGGATAAGCCCAACGGCAGGCGTTCATGCGGACATCGGTGCGGCCGGTGTTGCGTATGGCCTCGGCGATGGCGGTGTAGCGCTCGCGCTCGTTGAGCACAAGGTGGTCTTCGTTGTGGAAGTAAGAGCCTCCGCAGAAGTCCACCTTGATGAAGTCGAATTCCAGTTCCTTGAAGAAGAAATCGGCGTCCATCTGGTCGTGTTCATACATGCCAACGCCCTTGCCGATGACGTCGCCGTTGAACATCGAGCCGCAGGTGTTGTGGCCGGCATCGGAGTAGATGCCCGCCTTCAAGCCCTTGCCGTGGATGTAATCCACGATGCCCTTCAAGCCATGAGGGAAGCGGGTGGGGTGGATCTTCAGCTTGCCCGTTTCATCGCGGCCTCCGAAGTAGCCGTCGTCGATGTTGATGTATTTGTAGCCAACGGTCTTCAAGCCTTTGCTAACCATGGCGTTGGCCTGCTGCTTGATGAGGGTCTCGTTGATGTTCACGCCGTAGGTGTTCCACGACGACCAGCCCATGGTGGGCGTCTCGTTGTCGGCGGATTGGGCGGAAGCGGAGAGGGGGAGTTGCGATAGAATCGCAACAGAAAAAACGGTGATGAGGAGGGATGAGGGTTTATTCATTGTTGAGGATTTTAAATGTCGATGATTGGGAGGTATTTGAGGGGAATGTTTAAAAGAGGAAGGCAATTGGGGAATAAGAATTAAAAGAGGTACGGGCGAGAGCTAAAATTTTAAGGTCACGGCCTTGCCTTTATAGTCCACCGTTCGTGGGGCTCCGAACGGCTCCTTGATGACGAAGCGTCGTGTGGTGGGCATCGAGGGATAGGAGCCGCGGCGGCGGTCGATGGTGAGCTGCTGCTTCTGCTGGTTCCAACGGAAGGTGATGCGGGAACATTCGCCGCGCTCGTAACCACGGCTGACGCCATCGTCCTCGTAGAGCGTGAAGGCGGCGTCGGCACCACTCGTCAGGGCGATGGTGTCGCCTGCCAGAGGCACGATGCTGCCGTCGCGTAGGAAGACGGGGATAGTGGCATTGTCAACGGGAACGGTCGTGTAGCGTCCTCCTTCGTAGTGACTGCCCGTGTGCCATTCCGTCCAACCGCCTTTGGTCGTGGGCAGATAGGCGCGCCACGTGGTGACGTCGGGTGCCGTGACAGGGCAGATGAGCATAGAAGGACCGAACATGTATTCCGTAGCCTGCTGCAACGCCTCGGCATCGTTGGGGAAATCAAAGACGAGGGGGCGCATCATCATACGGCCCTCATTACTGACGGCGGCGGCACACGAATAAATATAAGGTAGCAGGCGCTCACGTTCACGCAGACAACGGGCGATGATAGCCTGGGCCTCCTCGCCGTAGCGCCAAGGCTCGGTATCGCTCTGATAGCCGTGGACACGCATGAAGGGCAGGTAGGTGGCCACTTCAATCCAACGCAGCATGCGGCGGATATAATCCTGATCGGTGTACTGGTTGCCTGGACGGAAGAAACCGCCGGCATCGAAGGTCCACCACGGCTGTCCGGCAGCGGCCATGCCCAAGCCGGCTGTGATCTGACGGCTGAGCGTCTGCCAGTCGTTGCCCACATCACCGCTCCACATGGCAGAGCCATAGCGCTGAATGCCAGGGAAGCCGCAGCGCGTGAGAATCATGGCACGCTCGTTGGGACGTGCAGCGCTGAGGCCTTCGTAAACGGTCTTGTTGACCAACAGAGGATAGACATTACGCACCTGCTCGCCAGCCCATTTACCGCCGTTGACGCGACGGCCTGCCAGGTCGTCGTTCTCTGGCTCGGTAGCGTCCTGCCACCAGGCATCGATGCCCGTAGGCACGAGGCGTTCGTTGAAAGCTTTCCAGTAGGCGGCAGCGGCAGCAGGCGAGAAGAAGTCAATCCAGTCGGTGCCGGGGATATAATGGTTGGCTGCGGTCATCTCGCGGCCGAGCTCGCTATTCTTGTCAATCTTAGACCACACGCTCAGCATCAGCCGCACGTTCATGTCGTGGAGGCTGTCGGTGAGCGCCTTGGGATTGGGGTAGAAACGCTCGTCGAACTTCATGGCGTTCCAACCGTGACGGCCCCACCACTGCCAGTCCTGCACGATGACGCTCAAGGGCAGGTTCTCGTCGCGGAAGCGCTGTGCCGTTTCGATGATCTCCTTGGAGGAATGAAAACGCTCGCGGCAATGGATATAGCCGAAAGCCCAGCGCGGGAGCATCGGGCTGTGGCCTGTGAGGTCGTGGAGTGAACCGATGATCTCATCGGCTGAACCGATGAACACGGTGAAATCGACGATGTCGGCATCAGGCGAGCGTAGGGTGGTGGTGCCGTCCACGATGCGCCAATGGAGCACAGGGTGGTCGTTAGCTTCGAGTTGTGCCGTGACCTCGTGTGTGCCGGCCTTCAGTTCCACTATGGCTGACGTGGTAGGTGGCAGCCACATGTTGCGGGCATCAAGCACAGTCTTGCCGTCGATGGCGAGGTTATGACGCCGTGCCATCTTCTGCCCCACATCGAGCAGCAAGGCATAACGCCCGTCGGCAGGCACGGTGAGCTGAGCCTTGAAGGCTCCACGTGTGCGACGCTCGCGACGACCGCCCTCGGTGGTGGTGACGTTGACGATTTCCTGTTCACCAGCCTCGCCCTGAGCCGTAAGCGGTAAGGTGTTGTCGGCAGGGTTGAAGTCCACGAGACCGTAGCTGTTCCACAAAAGGCCATAGCCGCTGGCGCTGATGAACATAGGGATGGAAATCTGCGTGTTGACCTGCGTGAGACGACGCGTGAGGCCGTTGATGTCAGAGAAACCGTCCTGGAACTGGCCGAGGCCGAAGAGGGGGGACCCACTCCCTGAAGACCCACCCCCTGCCCTCCCTGTTAGGGAGGGAGCGGTTACCTTCAAAGAGTTGTTTTCTATTTTTCCTTGGAAGACCACTTGACCCGACTTGTTTTTGATGGAAACGGTGCGGTTTTGCTGGTCCACATCCACCTTCAAGTCCTTGGCCTTGACGTTATCGTGTTTCACATATATCCAGTCGGGCAAATCGCTCTGCGTCGCTTTTTCGGCATAGCGGATGCGCACGGCGTTGTGAGCTACGGGTTGTACGGTGATCTGCGCGTTCAAGGAAACGCTCAATGCACTCAAGAATAGTGCAATACATCTAAGATGTCTCATTTTCAAATGGTATTATTTCTTGAATTGCCACCAATCCAGTCGCACGTCACCCTTTGCACGTTCGATGCAGAGGTAGAGGTCGTGGATGCCTGTGGCGAGTTTTGGTTGGAGTGAAGTGGTGAAGGCGCGGTAGTTGTCAGTGCCGTCGGTGGAGGTAATCTCAAGGGTGCCGAGCAATGGTCCGCCAGGGGCATCAAGATGGATGCTGATGGTGGCGGAGGCCTCGCTCATGGCGCCTCGTCGGCCGGGCACGGGAGCTGCGGCAGCCGTCATGCTGAAGCTCTTGGCTGCTTTCTTGCCGAAGTCCACGGAACGCAGGCGGATGAACTCGCCCTCGTTGAGGTCATAGACATAGAGGTTCTTCTTGCCTGTGCTCTCGGCAAACTGATTGACAATCGAGGCATTGCTGTTCTCGCGGCGTGCCTTGGCTACGAGTTCACGCGTGCCGGCAATGCCGACCTTCTCGGTGCGGAGGCCGTAGCCCCAAGCCATCGTCTCAGCTTCCACGCGGTTGTAGGGGTTAAGGGTTCCTGCAGGTTCGGGCAGGCGCAGGTCGAGCCAGTAAGGCACTTCCTGAATGGTGCCGTCGGCATTGTAGTGCATCTCGGCGATGTTGACGCTGCGGCGCTCGTAATGGGTTCGCGTCTCATGGTGCAGCAGGTCATAGCTCTGCCCGAAGACATAGCTCTTGCCCTTGAAATCCATGATGCCGGGATGGTTGCCGCGGTCGCGCTCCGTGGGTGCCATGATATAGCCCTTCGAAGTCCAAGGACCCGTGGGCGCATCAGCCATAGCATAGCCCAAGCCTTCGGGACAGCAGGTGGAAGCATAGGCCAGGTACCAATGACCTTGACGCTCGTAGAGCCACGGGCCTTCCTGATAGTGTTCGATGTGATAGTCGAGTTTCACGATGTCGCCCTCGGTGTGGATCATGTCCTTGGCGAGTCGCACGTAGTAGGTGTTGGGGTTGCCCCAGTACATCCACGCTTGTCCGCTCTTGTCGATATAGACGGTGGGGTCGATGTCGTCCCAATGTTCCTGCTGCCACACGAGGGGCTTGCCCAGCGGATCGCGGAAGGGACCATAGGGTGAGTCGGAAACGAGCACGCCGATACCGTGGCCATGCAGGGGAGCGTAGAGGTAGTATTTGCCGTCGCGCTCAACCGTTTGTATAGCCCAAGCTCCGTTGTCGCGCGAACGCCACTTGAAGTCGCGCAGCGAAGCAACAGGACCGTGGTCCGTCCAGTTGACCATGTCGGTGGTGGTGTAGAGCAGCCAGTCGTACATGAAGAAGTCGGCGCTGTTGCGCTCGCGGGCATCGAGTATCTCATCGGGATGCGAGTCGTGGCTGACGTATAGGAACACGGTGTCGCCAATGACCAACGGCGAGGGGTCGGCAGTGTAGTGGGTCTGAAGGATGGGCAGGTTGACGTCGGCATCGTCGGCCATCTTCCACCATTCGAGGTTGAAGAGTTCAGGACCCTTGCGGCCATGGAACACGAGGTAGAGGTCATGTACGCCAGGGGCGATGCGCGGCAACGAGATTGTGAAGTCCTGGAAACGTTCCCAACCGCCCGTGCCGCCAATCTCGATGCTGCCCAAGCTGCGGCCCTTGAGGCTGTCAACGTGCAGCTCGATGCGTCCGCCGCGCAGGCCGGAAGCGGCCCTGACCGTGAACTCGCGGGCACCGAACTGTCCGAAGTCGACATTGTCCAAGCGAAGCCAGTCGCCGTCGTGAATAGCGGTGACGTAAACATCGTCCACCTGTTCCCTGCGGGGGAAGGCGCCTCCGCCCTGACGGGAAGGATTGGCAGGCCTGCATTGCTTGGTCTTCAGCCCGTAGCTATAGGCCATCGTGGCGGCAGGCACCATGCAATAGGGGTTGAAGGTGGCGATGGGCTGCACGCCCTCACGCGTCGGCTTGATGGTGGGGAAGCGTCCGTCGTCGGTGTATTTGAACTCCTCCACGGCAGCGCTACGACCGAAACCGCCACCGCCGGGCAGATGGCCGGTGTGGTAGAAGAAATAATGATGTCCCTTGAAGTCGGCTACGCCGCAGTGGTTGGTAAAGGAGTCGGTGCCGCCAAGGGGCATGATCTCGCCTTCGTAGTGCCAGGGGCCGAGGGGTGAGGGCGCCGAGCTGTAGCTGATGTGCTCGGGCACGCCGCCGGCAGCATAGAGGAGCAGCCAGCTTCCGGCGGGGAAACCGCCGGACACACTACCCACAGTATTAGCCTTATTGGTCTGTATGAGCCAGGGACCCTCGACATAGCTGTCCTTGTACTTCTTACCCTGCTCGCGATCACGTCCCACGGGCGAGCCGAAGCCCTCCTCGGTCATGTCCACCATCTGCACGTCGCCCTTGGCATGGATCATGTCGTCCTGCAACTGTAGCACATAGACCCGTGGATTGCCCCATGCGAGCCAGGCCTGTCCCTGGTCGTCAATCCAAACGGTGGGGTCAATATGATCCCACGAGCCGTTCTCGTACAACGGACGACCGAGTGCATCGCGATAAGGCCCTTCGGGGCGGTTAGCTACAGCCACGCCGATGGCCATGCCGCCCGAAATGGTCGAGTGGGCGCACACGTACCAATAGAACTTGCCGTTGCGCTCAATCACCTGTGCAGCCCATGCGCGGTCGTCAGCCCACGAGAAGCTCTCCAAGGCCAGGGGCGAGCCGTGGTCCGTCCAGTTGACCATGTCGCGAGTGCTATAGACGCGCCACTCCTGCATCCAGAAAAAGTCGGCGCCCTCCTCGTCGTGACCGGTGAACACGTAGAGCACCGAGTCGCCCACGTTGAGCGGCGCAGGGTCGGTGGTGTAGCATGTCTGCACGAAGGGGTTGCGGTAATGCGCCGCAGCCGTCAGCTCGGCACGCGTAGGTTTCGGGGGCTGTTGCTGGGCAAGACTCATTGCGCCAAAGCATAGCATAAAGCAGGAAAAGAGAAATGTTCGTTTCATAAGGTTTGTTCGTTAATCTTTGTTCGTTTTGCGCTACAAAGGTAGTCATTATTTTCGGATGAGCCTTATGTTTATGTCTCAAAATCTTTTTTTATTGTCACTTAACTCTACTTTCGAAATAAAGCATTATCTTTGCAGCGCCAAAAACGCAATGACGTTCAACCAAAACCATACTACATGCAATGAAAAAGAACTTAGAGACGCTGTGCATCCATGGTGGATGGAAGCCCAAGAAGGGCGAACCGCAGCAACTGCCGATTTACCAGAGCACCACCTTCCGCTACGAGACGAGCGAGCAGATGGCACGCCTCTTTGACCTCGAGGAGGAAGGCTATTTCTACACACGACTGCAGAACCCCACCAACGATGCCGTGGCGGCGAAGATCAATGCGCTGGAGGGTGGCGTAGGCTGCATGCTGACGTCGTCAGGCCAGGCGGCAAGCTTCTACGCCGTGTTCAACATCTGCCAGGCCGGCGACCACTTCGTCACCTCCAATAATATCTACGGCGGCACGTTCAACCTGTTTGGCGTGACGATGAAGAAGCTGGGCATCGAATGCACCTTCGTGGATCCCGACTGGGACGACGACCGCATCCGCAGCGCCTTCCGCCCCAACACGAAGTGTTTCTTCGGCGAGACCATCTCCAACCCCGGCGGCAACGTCTTCGACATCGAACGCTTCGCACGTCTGGCCCATGAGGCAGGAGTACCCTTGATCGTGGACAACACCTTTGCCACCCCGATCAACTGCCGCCCCTTCGAATGGGGTGCCGACATCGTGACCCACTCAACGACGAAGTACATGGACGGCCATGCCACACAAGTGGGCGGTGCCATCGTCGATAGCGGCAACTTCGATTGGGAGGCACACGCTGACAAGTTCCCAGGTTTGACCACCCCCGACGAGAGCTACCACGGACTGACCTACACGAAAGCCTTCGGCCGCAAGGCTTACGTGACAAAGCTAGTGTCGCAGCTGATGCGCGACCTCGGCAGCATCCCTTCGCCGCAGAACTGCTTCCTGCTCAACCTCGGGTTGGAAACCCTGCACCTGCGTATGCCGCGACACTGCGAGAACGCCCAGCGCGTGGCCGAGTGGCTGGAACGTAACCCCAAGGTGTCGTGGGTCAACTACTGCGGACTACCCTCGAACAAATACTATGCCCTGGCACAGAAATACCTGCCCAACGGCTCGTGCGGCGTCATCGCCTTTGGTCTGAAGGGCACTCGCGAGGACGCCATCGCGTTCATGGATCGCCTGGATTTCGTGAGCATCGTCACCCATGTGGCAGATGCCCGCACCTGTGTGCTGCATCCCGCGAGCCACACCCACCGTCAGCTCTCCGACGAGCAGCTGCGCGAAGCCGGCGTAGCTCCCGACCTCATCCGCCTCAGCGTAGGTCTCGAGAACGTCGATGACATCATTGCCGACCTCGAGCAGGCAATGGGATGAACGCGAAACGCGACCGAAGGGCTGGCACCGAAAGCCTTATAGGTTAAGCTGAAAAGCCTCAAGGGTTTTGCCGAAAAGCCTTATAGCTTTTTGTCGTAACCCTTGAGGCTTTGAGTTAGCACCCAATCAGCCAATGACTTTGCCTGAAAAAGGTACACACTTTGTTAGCTATGTTTACTGATGTCGTACACACTTGCTTTAATCTCTTCCTGAGGCAGTGCACATTCTCCTCAGTTGCTTCCTGCGCACCTGCACATTCGGCTTTCGGGTACAAAAGTAGTACTTTATGACCTCAGCACCCAATCAGCCAATGGCCTGATGATACAAACAGGAGGACATTCCGATGGGGATGTCCTCCTGTTGGTTTTGAAACGTAGAGCCTACTTATGCGGCAACGGCGCTGCCTGCCATGTAAACGAGGGCTACGCTGACGATAGCGTAGAGCTCGGGGAACACGGCGAGGACGATGGTGTTACCGAAGAGGTAGCTGTGGCCCTGGGCAATGCCGGCGATACCGTTGGCACAAACCTGACCCTGACGGATACCGGAGAAGAGGCAAGCGAGGCCGCAAGCCAAGCCGGCACCGAAGACGGTGGCAGCCTGAATAGCTGTGGTTTCAGGAGTGAGCAGGTTGAACATGTTCTGGCACATGTAGAAACCAGCGAAGCCATACAGACCCTGTGTGCCGGGGAGAGCCGTCAGCACGAGGGCGTTACCGAAGAGCTTGCTGTCCTTCTTCAAGCCGCCGATAGCGGCATTACCAGCGATGGTTACTCCGTAGGCGCTGCCGATGCCGGCCAGACCTACCATGATTGCTACGCCAATGTAGGCGATGAGGAGTGTTGTGTTCATAATTGATGTTTTTGTTAAAGATTTATTTGTTTTATATTTATTTCGTGATGACGTTATAACGTAATTACGTAATAACAAGTTATTTGAAAGGAGTATAGGCACTGCCACCGCCCTCGTAGCCTGCGTTCTTGAAGAACTCGACGAAGGTGAGACGCATCGGGTGGACAAAGGCGCCGAGGACGTTCATGAACATGTTCAGCGCATGGCCCACGACGAAGATGAGCACCATGACGATAGGTCCGAGGATGGCATTGTCGGGAGCCAAGCCTGTGGCCAGACTGTCGAAGACCGTGGCGAGGATGCCACCGGAGAGACCGAGAGCAAAGAGACGGACATACGAAAGCATGTCGCCGAGCATGCCCGTGGCGGTGTTGTAGGCATCCCAGAGGCCTGTTCCAACGTTGATGAGGAAGCCCGTGGCGGGGTTCTTCTCGTAGCGCTCAGGACTGTTGTAGCAGAATGCAAGCACGAAGCCGGCTATGGTGAACCACTTGGCGATGCCTGAGTAGGCGGGCAACAGCAATACTACGGCCAGCGAGAGGATGACCATCATCCAGCCTATGGTGGCCAGCGCATAGCGGAAACCGAACTGGATGGTGCGGTTGTAGGCCTTAAGGCACATGCCGAAGATGATCTGGATGAAGCCGAGGATGAGCGAGAGATTGAACATCTGGCTGTTGTCCAAATGAACGGCCTGACCGATGCGGTCGAAGAGCGGTACGTTCAAGTCGTAGAGGTTGAAGCCGAAGAAGGCGCCCGAGAGCAGTCCGCAGAAGAAAGCGGAGAGGCCCAGGATGAGCAGCAGATTCATGGCGGCTTTCAGGCTCTGGCTCAGGTCCTTCTTGAAGAACTTTATGGCCAGCACGCCGAGGGTGATGAACAGGCCATAGCCCGAATCGCCCAAGCAGAGGCCGAAGAAGAGGATGTAGAAGGGCGCGAGGAAAGGCGTGAGATCCAACTCGTTGTACTTCGGCAGCATGTAGAGCTCGGTGAACATCTCAAAGAGCTTGAAGAAACGGTTGTTCTTCAGGCAGACGGGGATGTCGTCGTCGGGCTGCGGGTCAGCAATCTCAAACCAAGCTCCGCTGTCGGCAAAGGCAGCTTGCATCTTATCCTTGTCCTTGGCCGGTATCCAGCCGCGGAGGACCATCAGATGGTCGTCGGCAGCCGTCTCGGTGCCAAAGCGCACGGTGTCGAAATTCATGCGCGACTGCAACTGCTCGCGGTAGGCCTCAAGGTCGGCGCGTTGGGTCGCAGCGGTCGTCGAAAGTTGAGCGTTGAGTGTCGCAAGCTGAGCATTGATGCTCTCATGTTCAGCACGAAGCGCACTGAGCGAAGCCTCGGGAAGGGTGACGGCAGTGGCAGGAATGTCCTGCTCCTCGCCTCGGGTGATGGCGACAAAGTAGGTCAGTCCCTTCACCTCGTTGATGGCCTCAACAGGGAAGTTGGGAGCAATCTCCTTCTTGAAAGCTTTAGTGGAGGCTGTGTAGAAATGCATCTCGCAACCGGCAGCTGCCATCTGCTTGTTCACCTCGTTGGGATCGAACTCACCCCACGGGGTAAGGGTCTCCACCTGCTCTGCCAGCTCTTTCTCGCGACTGGCGAGATCGGCCTGGCGCGCAAAGAGGGATTCGAGGGTAGCGATAGAATCGCTACTTAAAGGACAATCCGCGGAGGTGGTGTCGGGAACTTGAGGCTCGGCACTCTTCTTGTCTGCGGGGAGGTTCTCCATCTGCTTCAAGAGGGCATCCACACGCCGCAGTTCAGCCATGTCTGCCGATACGGCATCCGACTGCCCTTCGGCGAGGGCACCGCCTTCGATGTGCATGACGCCGAGTTCCTGCAAACGATGTAGGAACTCTTCATATTCCCGATGATAGACCAGGAACGTGAGTTTCTTCATTTTCTCTATCATGCGTCGCCTCCTTTCTGTTCTTCACCGACGGCATCGGCGGTCACACTTTCCTCGTCCTCAGCCTTACGTTTTTCCTGCAAGGACTTGAGGATCTTCTGGCTGGACTTGGAGAGGTTCTCCTCGTCCTCCATGAATCGTTTGATCTTTCGCACCGCTTCCTGGAAGCCAGGTATCTGCACTTTCTCGAAGAGGTTGACTTTCTGCGTCGTTTTGCGGCGGGCGTGGTCGAGCAGGTCGCACTTGGCAACGGCAAACTCGCGCTCAACAGCGGTCTTAGCCAAACCGTTAAGCAGGTTAATGCCGTCGAAGTACCACTTGGGAGCACTGAAGATGCCGAAAGGCTTAGCCTCGAGCTTGATATTCTTTAAAATAGGAACGCGCACACCCGCGACCTTTTTGACATCCAGCTCGACATCCTTGAGCTCAACCAGCGAGGCATCGAACTCGCCCCAGAGGGCGTACATGCGTTCGTAACCTGCTATCTGCTCCTGCAGTTTCGCCTCCAACGCCGTCACCTCCTCCTTGCAGCGCTTCACCTCAAGACGCAACGCCGTCTCCTTGTTCTTGATGATCGGGAGCGTGCGCTGTCGCATCTTGAGCTGCTTCTCAATCTGCTGGAGCGAAGTTTTGTTGTATTGAAACTTGATAGCCATTTACTTCCAGTAAATATCTGTGAACTCTTTCTTGATGTTGACCTCCTCGAGCTTGAAGTACTTGCGGAACAGTCCCCAGGTGACGTCGAGCATCTCGGTGGTGTCCACGTTGACGTCGATAGCGAGGATGGCTGTTGCATAGTCCTTAGCAAAGTCGAGGCAGCGGTTGTCGTAGTCGGTGAGGTCGAAACCGTTCTCCAACTTGGTCTTGGCGTTGGCGGCATCAGAGTACAGACGGATGGCGGCGTTCATGACCTGCGAGTGATCCTTGCGGGTCTTCTTACCAGCCACGAGCTGCTTCAGACGCGACAGCGAACGGAACGGATCAACGATAACCTTGCCGACATCGGAGTCGCGGCGCAGATAGAGCTGACCTTCGGTGATGTAACCCGTGTTATCAGGCACAGCGTGGGTGATGTCGCCACCGGAAAGAGTGGTCACGGCGATAATAGTTATGGAACCTCCGCCAGCACTCTCGGGGAACTGCACTGCCTTCTCGTAGATCTTGGCCAAGTCGGAGTAAAGTGAACCAGGCATAGAGTCCTTGGAAGGAATCTGGTCCATACGGTTGGACACGATGGAGAGGGAGTCGGCATAGGAAGTCATATCGGTGAGCAGTACAAGTACCGTCTCATGCTTCTCCACAGCGAAGTATTCGGCAGCCGTCAGGGCCATGTCGGGAATCAGCAGACGCTCAACGGCAGGGTCCTCGGTGGTGTTCATGAAGGAAATGATACGGTCGAGAGCACCTGCGTTCGAGAACGTATTCTTGAAGAAGTAATAGTCGTCGTTGGTCATACCCATACCGCCAAGAATAATCTTATCAACCTTAGCACGCAGGGCTACCATAGCCATGACCTCATTGAAAGGCTGGTCGGGGTCGGCGAAGAAAGGAATCTTCTGACCAGAGACGAGCGTGTTGTTCAAATCGATACCTGCAATACCCGTAGCGATGAGCTCACTGGGTTGCTTGCGGCGCACGGGGTTCACGCTGGGACCACCAATGGGCACTTCTTTGCCTTCGATGGCAGGACCTCCGTCGATGGGTTGTCCATAGGCATTGAAGAAACGACCTGCGAGCTGTTCGCTCACCTTCAGTGATGGCGAATGACCGAGGAAGACAACTTCGGCGTTGGTGGGAATACCACCCGTGCCTTCAAACACCTGCAGGGTGATGTCATCACCCATAATCTTCACCACC
>Ga0310697_10002273_pt1 | contig 20689 bp, 17 predicted proteins | sample 172DNAGHGlowgp2_FD_203883 | JGI IMG/M metagenome (GOLD analysis project Ga0310697, IMG submission 203883) | Sheep rumen microbial communities from Palmerston North, Manawatu-Wanganui, New Zealand - 1728 DNA GHGlow gp2 (v2) (version 2) | ecosystem: Host-associated > Mammals > Digestive system >... | reverse complement strand
TATCGCCGAAAGTTACAACGGGGTTTGGACAACTAGCGTCCTAAGAATAGTTTTTTTGCCAGGCTATGTGTTAAGTATCAGTTTTTTGCTTAATTTTGCAAAAGATTATTACAATCACGACATACTAAGCGTCTTATCGCTTTTGGACCGGCTAAAGTTTAAAAACTCCTTCCACAGCACTAACACGGGCCCAAGAGTGGTAATGCGTCTGCGATATGCAGGCGTTATTACCATTTCTCCCGTGTGAAGCTGTGGAAGGCCCAATGCCGGAGAATATGGGAGCCTGCTTTTTTTGTGCCCACCCTTGAACCCATGATAGACGTACCGGCCGATGCTTCCTGTTCGGCGAAGCGCGGCCGTAGATAGCAGGTCAATCGCAAGGGCCTGCTATCGCTTTCCAAAAGAAACCACATGACGTTCTATGACTTTGCCACTTTCGTAGACACAGAAAGCGATGACGTCGCTATTACCTAATGCTCTGCCATACCAACGGCCGCTCTTCTTGCAGGCTTTTTTTGCGGCCGATAATGCCTTTTCTGCATTAGGGTGATGAATCACCCTGGCGGTATCTTTCTCCTTCTTTACGGGCCGTCCTGGCAACCAGACAGGCTTCTCATACCTGCGGCACCAGACATAATCAGGCACTTCAGTAGGCGGCGGGGCAATAAAAATGGGGTCATGCTCTAACATGGCCCCAAAGGTAAAACTTGCTTGTGCCAAACTATGGCGCTATCTAAACACTTCTGCAACTGTTTTCATTACCAGCTTTGACTTGTCGGTCAGGCCGCAGTACTTCTCCAGAAGGGTTACCATCAGCTTGTTCAGTTCCGGGTCTCCAGCCTTGAAGGTGAATTCATATTCTTCATCATCAGACTCAAAAGCCTTTCCGTAATCAGACGAGAGGAATTCCTTCAGAGCCTTCTTGTTGAAGCTGAAGGGATAGAAGATAAGCGTGTTCTCCTTCTCTCCGAACTCATTCAGACCGCCGAACAGCAAGCCAAGAATTCCTTCATCATCTCCAGTACGGGTGATCATTGTCTCGACGTGACCTACGCCAAACTTGTCCGGAATTCGGCTGGCATTGTCTGCAACGACCTCAGCCACAGCAGACGCAAGGGTCTTACCCATCCTGGGCAAACGGACAATCTTCTCTTCGGTATTTACCTTCTCATAATCCTCATCGACAATGCAATTATCCATCATAAACTTGAGGTGCTTTTTGAAGTTCTCCAACTCCGGGGACTCGTGGTCAAAGTTCAAAGCGGGATCCAGTTCATCCAGCAGCGGTTTGGTCACTTTCTCAGGGTCGGGATTTGCCTGCCAGAAGACCAGCAGATTCTCCTTCATCCACTTGCTCAAGTGGCGTTCATCCTCAGCAGAGAAGCGATTACCAGCCTTCGTCTTTACAGGATTCAGGCAGTGAAGGACGCCGATTGCAAGACGAAGCGGGGTCTGGATAGCATTACCCTTGAAGAGGTCCGCGACCTTGCGCAGATTATCGCTAGAGCCTACATAGATGGCATCCTGGCCTTCAAATTCCTGCGGCTCCCCTGCCATAAGGCCGAAACCTTCGCCTTCCTCACGGCAGACAACAATATAGCTTCCGGCATCTTCCGGAATGCTTTCCGGCTCATCCACCAGCGGATCGTATTCCTCGAAACCAAGCAGTTCTTCGTTCTTACCAACCTTGACATCACTTACCAACTCTTTCATACGCTCACGAAGAATGGTAACGTCAGTGAGAAGCTCATCCAGGGCGTCCTCAGAGAGGATACCACGCTTCATATTCTTGGGCAGTTCACCCTTTTCGTCCGCTTCAAAGTCCTTCTGCCACTCCCCTGATTCCTGATACTGGAACAGGCGTTCAATGCGGCGCTGTATGGCTGCAAAGTTATACAGAGCTTCGTCCAGGTCGTCTGCAACAGAACGGACCAGGTCGAAGTCATTCTCAAGTTTTTCGATTTTGGCGAGACGTTTAGTGTCCATGTTGTTTCCTCCTAATTATATAATATGGTTTCTGTAACTACAGTTCTCTTAGCATCTTACAATTCTTTACAAACTGTCAGATTTATGCACGATGCTAAGTTACAAATACCATATTAGAAATGCCTAATTTTTCGAATACAAAATTATCTCACGTCAAATTGCTCAATATCAATTTGTTAAGATTATTTTTGAAATCGAGAAATAACCGATTTATCACTTAATGCTCTAATATACAATACTTTACGATGAGATTGTTTTCATATAAGTACGTATAACGCCGAATTCGCGGCTAGCCATACTTACTTCAATATATACTTACAGTTCGGATAATTGGAGCAACCATAGAAACGGCCATACTTGCCGTTTCTCAAAACGAGCTCGCCGCCACACCTGGGACATTTGCCGTTAGATACTGCTATATCCCGCCTGACCTTGTTCTTTTTTACGCTTTTAACATGTTCTTTACGGGCGGACTTATCAGTAACATTCACGGCAAGAAGTTTCTCATGAATGTCGTGGGCATATGACTCAGACATCTGTGGTTCCTTGAAGCGCTTAATGAAAGGCACGACACGCCACCAGTGCATAACTGGAAGCGAACGGTCAATTCCGAGACGAGCCTGCCTGGAAAAAGCCACGATATTATGAATGGGAATCATTCCAGGGTCTCCCAATACTCTTGAAATAGCCTTGACGTGCCCCTGGTTTTGCCATAGAGGGTTCCTTAATTGGTACTTATGCCCGTATATATTCTGAGTCCAAAACTCGCTGTTTTCACCGCCATATATCCAACCCTGATAGTATTTTGTCTCGATAACAAATACACCGTATACAGACACTACAACATGGTCAATTTGAGTGCTATGTCCGCCTAATTGAATCAGTAGGTCATTAATGACTTGGTACTTTTTCTTGGGCAGCATAGATAACAAAACCGCCATCTGCTTCTCGCCACGTTTACCTTTCGTTCTACGCCATATAATAGCCAGAACGAAGACGACGAATACAATGAGAAATATGATGCCTGCCCAATCCAATTCTATTGCCCTTTGATTGCTTTCTTGAGCTGCTCTTTGCCTCCTGTGAATACGTGTCCAAAAACGCCTACCGAGACCTTTTGATCAACACCTTCAAGGTCCTTTAGCTCACCGACGCTGAACACAAAGTAGTTCTTCACCGTAAGACGATTATCAAGGAGATAGCCCGCAACACTGGAGCCGATGGAGCCGAAGAACGCTGATAATTCCTGCGCGTCCTTGTCTGAAGTTTGTAGTTCATCATTAATGGCGCTGCTTACAACCTCCATAATTGCATCTTTGTGGTCTTGCCGATCGGGGCAGGAGATCACGGCCACGGCTCCCAGGCCGAGAAGAACAAGAAGGGTTATGAGTAACTTTTTCATTGTCGGGAACTTTTGATTTTCAAGTTTACGAAAAAAAACATACATTTGCACCGTGCATCAAGAGCGCTCCTAGAGAGCCGCCAACCGAGCAGCCAGAAGCCACGGTGGCAAAACGATGCGGATGTTCAATCAAAAAAAGTCTGTATCATGGACAAAAACAACTTCTTCAAGAAGGACGCACTGCGCCCTACCGAGGAGCAGCGTCTCCTCACCAAACCGTTCTATGCCAACGCTAACGAAATAAATCGGCGTTACAACGAATGGAAGGACAACGATCGTTTCTATTTTATCCCCCTGTATCTGGAGATGACCTACTCCATCAACGGAATCGTATCAGAACTGGCGCCTGACCCCGTATGGCTAGGTTCCTTTATCAAAACCACAATCAATCACCCCGAACTCTTCCAATTCCAATGCCTGAAGTGTGGCAAAACCGTACTTCCCTACCGCTATGCCGGTTCACCGCTCAGTGGAAGGGTGGATCTGGAAGGATACTGTGATTGCGGTTGGAAAGGATTTGAGTCCGTCTCCGGCTGGTTCAAGCGCGGTGAGGCTCTGCGCGAGCAGATCGCTGCTGACAAGCCCCGCTATCGCAAGTACATTTTGCTTCACCCTAAGACGGAACGGGACACAATTAATGAATTACTATCCTATTTACTGAAAAAGAAGTAAAATGCAGCCCACTGCAAAGGGATTCCCTTTGCGTGTCCTATGGTACGGTATGAGGAATCTTGTACCGTACCATCATCACGTATATGGCCAATTGTTCTGTATGAAGAGTCTTGAATTGTCCCGTCTTCCTTTATATGCCCGACAGTGCGATAGTTTTCATCCTGCACTGTGCCATCACGTTTCAGATGGCCGATAGTTCGATAATTGCTATCCTGAACCGTTCCGTCACTTTTAATATGACCGATGGTCCGGTAACTGGCGTCCTGAATGGTACCGTCAGACTTAATCTGCGCGACCGTTCGATAGCCGGAATCCGTTACCTGTTGAGCGTAGGCTGTTGTTGTGAAAAGAGCCATTATGGCCACGAGCAGCACGAAAAAATGGCGCAAAACTATATCAATCGATATGCAAAACCTAACTGAGATCATTTATCAATTACCAAAAAGAGGTATCTTGTTTCCGTTTTGTAACAACATCGGAGCAAAGTCTTTGAAGCCAGGCGATGAAACAAGGATCTCATATTTCAATGCTCCGCTTGCTGATTTTAACCGTTGAACTTTGGAGCATAATAGAAATCCAAGCTTCTTTTTGTAAATGATTGTCGGGAAGGTGGCCTCATCTATCGTGCAAGTCCTTGGGAAGCTGCTTGAATATGAATCTATACACTGGCGTATTGATGCTAGTGAGTTTTCGTTAAGGGATATAGGAGAATTCTGCACCCCCTTATCAAATTGCTCTAATGCTGGTTTTAGGTGCTCCAAGTCGTCCTTATACATATCCAGCAGATTGAGTACAAGCAATTCTGACAAGGTACCACGGCCGAATCCCCAGTCAAAGTGGCTAAGGAGCGTCAGAGAGTGAACCAGAAGATTCTGTTTCATTTCCTGTATCCGCATTGCAAGGTATCCATCACCATCTATGGATGTGTCTCGAAATACTAGAGTGAATCTTCCCAATATCTCAAGCAGACGCCTGTGTATACCCGATTCTTCCACCGTATCTTGTCCAGATTCGTTGTCTTTCGTCAGCTGATACAGAAGAACAATTGCGATAAGACATGAAGAGTATGCCTTTGAAATAGCTTTCTTCTTGATGTCCACTTCAGAATTCAACAACACGGGTTGGGGCGCATCATACAGTTTTCTGCATAGACCGGAATAATAGCGAACTAATCGATTCAAATACTCGTCTAACTCGCTTAACTTTTGTTTGCAGCTGACCGTCCTGTCCTTTCTCATCTCGGAATCATCATCGCCCAGGGCCGTTCCCTTATCTATCTCGCTTGCGGAATACTCTTCTTCAATATCATCTGATTCGCGATCATCGGAACTGATGTACCTGAAGAAGTATTCAAGAATCCGGTTATTTCTTCTAGAGGCATCACTTTCAAGGGCGCTGGGAGCGAAATCCTTCCTATCAATTACTGTATCTGGAGAAGCCGCACTACCGACGGGAGCTCTATGAGAAACTTGCCTTACACCTTTGACGGGCATATCCTCCTCAAATGCCACAAAGGAAAGGATCTGCGTGATATTGATGTCCCAATCGCGTCCCTTTGATACATCCATCAATCGGGACAGCTGCTTCATCGCCTTGTCAGGACAATAATTCCGTATGATACTGTCGGCGAGAATCAGGATTCTGTTTGATATGACACACTCATCCCTTTTGAGAACGACAGAAACCGCCCCGGGCATCTCATCGTACTTGATGTACGCCAAGTTTTCCAGATGGTCGAAGTGAACAGGACTTCTGTCGTTACCTAAGGCATCTTTCCAGTGGACCTGAACGTCTTCCAAATCTCTGTCAGTTTTCAGGAGATAAGTGCCATTCCATAGTTCACAAGACAGAATCGAAGCCTCCTTAACCGACTTGGCGTTCGTTTGCTCTTTAGCGCCGTGTTGAATAACAGGCTGGATAGGGTCTCCGGGAGTTATTCCCATCTCTGCGATAAAGTCTCGGACGCCATCTTCTTGTAATAAGATAACAGCTTCATCATTCTTTACTGCGCCCAGGCCCAACCCGGCGGATGTCGCATTTGCGCTTCCGGAAAGGAGATACGTGGCCGAGACCGTTTGAATCTGGATGATTTTAGCGTGCGTACGGGTTTCCATATCCTCATCCTTGATGGACTTGAACGCTACTTTGTCCATCAAGTCTTCTCGCATGGAAACTGGCCATGTCCCAGTTTCTTCGTCGCCTAAGCAGAGAATTTTCTCCGGATTAAGGTTATCGTTGAAAAAAGCGATGGCCGTACCCGTCTTATCGTAATATGGCGATACTATAGCTATCTCGTTGACCGATTCATTACCAATAATCGAGAGAAGCTGATTACCTATCCCAGCCGCATCAGTATTAACCAGGAATCGAAAACTACCTGTCTCGGATATACCATCAATCGATTTCAAGCAATCCGAGTACGCCGTCATCCATGTAAGTTGTTCTCGTATAGTATTTTGCTCCGGAATAAGAGAACTCAGGTAATGCCATACAGATGCAATAACAGGCGCCTCTTCTGCATCGACTTTGTTTGCGGAGAAAGCATTCCAGACCTCGTTGTTGTAGGTCATCCCTCCGTATGTCAGATTGCCAGACCCTATGAGCGCAGTGCATTGACGCGGCCCCACCAAAAGGGCAATCTTAGGATGGAAAACACCATGAAATGACGGGCTGATTCTAACCGGTGAGAAGTTTAACTGGATGCTGCGATGATTAGATTCCTTGTACTTAATAAACTCTTCACAGGCTTCATCATACTGACCGGCATCAATAAGCACGATGACATTGGTTATGTTGATAGCATTTAGTTTCGGCAGGTAGTACTGAATGAAATAAAGCGGATCAAAGGAGAAACACGTGAGAATGGCGGACTCATATGTTGAGCCTGCCCTCCCGATAATCTCGTCAAAAATGTTTCTTCTCGCAATTTCCATTATTGCAATAGAGCCAGTGTGTCTTTTCCTTCGGGTGTTATCTCATTGCCCCTAATCAGGCTCAAGTCTGACAGGAATCCCTTTAACGTCACCAATCTTGGAGAGGTGTGTGTTACTGTGGTGACGGTGTCTTTCAGGTGCCGGATATACCCATCTTCAAGCATAAATTTATGTGAAGCGATACCAGTTTGATAGAATTTACGGAGGGATACGTTGTAGTGACGGTATATGATTCTCGCCTCTATGAAATACCTCACGAACTCCTTAAACGACATTTCCTTGTGCGTATCAATAAAGATTGAAGCAGAGTGAAAGTCATTTGCATCAGAATAACCGAACGCCTTTGCAAGCTCATCTGTTTTTGGCCAAGCAGCAGCATTTGCCATGTGATATTCAAGGATTTGATATATAGCAGAACTTATCCTGCCAATATTATCCTTCCCCGAGGGCTCCTTCAAGTCTGCCAATACCTCGCAAAGACTCTTCTTTTCAGCGCCGAATCTGGATGTCACATCATCTGCAATCTCATTCGTTAGGATGTCTAGCTTAACCCATCTTCCGGCTTTATCCTTTTGGAGTATATCCAGTATCCTTTCAAGCAGAACGGATGCATTATATTGCCACAGGTCATCCAAATAGAAACAATACCACCCCATTATACAAGAAGAATCATTTTCGCCTCTTAAGTAACGTTCATAGAGGAACCTCGGAAAGCCCAGATCATCTTTATAGTTCTGAGTGCCATCGTAATAGTACTCAAGGAAAAGACGAATCGTATCCCTCCTGTATGTGCGTTCGCCCCTACCCGGATAATCTTCTTGCAACAGCAGTTCTGTCAGCAATGCCCTTTCCTGGTCATTCGTGATGACGTTTTTCATGGTGAAAGGAGCACGCAGAACCTTCCTTTCGTCCCCCGTCACCTTTCCCTTTTGGACGCAATCCAAGAAGACTGCGGATGCTTCTGCGCCAATGCTTTCTTCAAATGCAGATGCCAGTGTTTTACCGGTAATATTGGCGCCCTCTTTTGAAATGTCACTCAAATCCGGATGCTTGATATTAGGGACTGTGATTCCGATATCGCGTAAGGAATTGCCATAGTACTGAACTAGAACGCCGCCCTTATTTGCCCAATATGTTCCTCGTGTGGTACCATCACCCTTGAATGCCCCAGCCTCCAAATCAACGACACCTGGTTTGTCTTGCATAATAGCCTGTGCATATTCAATGCCCGGAATGCCACCGGCATCCTCCAGATCCGCGTGGAGGATCGCGAGCAGATATTCTGAGTACCGTACAAATCTTTGATACTCGCGAATGGTCGGTTCCTCTCTGCCTTCAAAGAACTTATCCAACAGCCAGCAGTAAAAACTATAATAGCGGATACGGGCTGTAACGTTATTTAGTCCAGGAAGAAGAGTCGTAAACAGGTCTTCAGCAGCATTCCTATAGCCCAAATGGTTCAGCCCGACCTTAAGATTGACCGGCTGAGCCAAAAAAGGTGCTATGTGCTCATTGGGCTTCAAACTGCTTATTCCTCAGAAGAATCGGCCGTAGATTCAATCCGCTTGCGGATATCGTCCAGAATCTCGCCTTTGAATGTAAAGAATTTAGGCCCCTGGTAGGCACCGGATGTATTGCGTTTCTCTGCAGGCATAAAGGTGCCGACAAAGGGAGAAAGCTTATAAATGCGGCCTTCGTACTCGACCTGGTCATCACTTGCTACCTTAACCTTGTAACCTGTGGGGACGAAAACCAACTCTGCACCTATGGGAATGTTGACCATGCTGAACTTGAAGCGAGGGCGATGAGGTACAACCGGCTTTGTGGGCTGAGGCGGGGTGTTAGGCTTAGGGACGATTGGCTGATTGTTTTCGTACATCGTGATGATGGCATCGTCCAGAATCATTGCCTCGTCCTTGAAGATTTCCAGGGCAAGTTCGGGTTTAATGTTGAAGAATTCACGGTTCTGGCGGATTCGGAGGTCTGTTAGACGGTCGATAGCTTTGTGAATCTTCTTTTCAACCACGTCATACTTCACAGTCTGAAGGGTGGCGTAGATTTCAAACGGTAGCGGGACGGCCGTGTTGTCCAACTCTTTAGAGCGTATATCTACCGGGCGTGAGCTCTTGCCGATTTTCACCCAGTCTTCTCTGAAACTGGGGTTTGTAAGGATGTAAACGTATCCGGGTTCTTTATTGGCCATGGTATGGTTGTTTGTACAATTTGTAAAGTTAACATTTTTTCGCTGAATTCTCATTATCAAGACCATGTGATACGTCCCATTATGGGAAGGAAATGCCGTTTGAAGTGCCGGAAGGGTGGGTATGGTGCAAGATTACTGACGTGGTTGATAAACTGACTGACGGGACACATAACTCTCCAAAGAGTTATCCATCAGGCGCCTATATGTATGTGACCGCCAAGAACATAAAAAGGGACGGGATTGATGTATCCAACATCACTTACGTGACTGAGGATATCCATCGGGAGATATACAGTAGGTGTAATCCTGAGAAGGGTGACATCCTATACATCAAGGATGGGGCAACGTGTGGGATTTCAACCATAAACAATTTGGATAAAGAGTTTTCGCTTCTTTCTAGTGTCGCTCTGATTAAACCCAACAGGAATATCCTCAATACATACCTTAACCTGTTTCTCCAGAGTGATTTCTGCTACCGTAATGTAAGAGACTCTATGAAAGGCGTTGGAATAACCAGAATCGTTCTGAAACAAATGGAATTGTGGTGCATTCCTTTGCCTCCTATTGCGGAGCAAAAACGGATTGTGGCGGCAGCTGAGCAACTGCTTCAAATTACTGACGGAGTAGAGAAAGAGCAGACAGTGCTGGGGAAAACGATTAAGGAGGCAAAAGAACTTGTCCTTGACCTTGCAATCCATGGTAAATTGGTCCCTCAAGACCCTTCAGATGAGCCCGCCATAGAGCTTTTGAAAAGTATAAACCCTGCTTTCCAAGCTTCGCATAACCTCCATTATGAGGATATTCCGCAATCATGGACGGTTTGCCGGCTTTCAGATGTGTGTGTCGATTTCATTGTGCCTCAAAGAGATAAGCCTAAGATATTCGATGGCGATATCCCATGGTGCAGAATAGAAGATATTGAAGGAAAATACTTAAATGGTTCTCTTTCTGGAAGGCTTGTCAGCAAGAAAACAATTCAGCAGATGAATATGAGGATATGTCCGGTTGGCACTGTGATTTGTTCATGTAGCGCTTCGATTGGAACACAAGCAATAGTGACTCAGCCATGCTGTACGAACCAAACCTTTATCGGTCTTGTTCCGGATGACCGTTTCATATACAACGAGTTCCTTTATTACTTTTTAGCGAGCCAAACGGAGCAATTCCTCGATATCGGTACTGGAACGACCATTAAGTATATCTCAAGAGAAAAGTTTGAGGAATACAGAATACCTCTTCCGCCACTTGTGGAACAAAGACGCATTGTTGAGCGAATAGAGTACTGTTTTCTTCTACTTAAACAGATTCAATCAGCCACCAGCATATGCTGAGTGGCTGATTACCTAAAGTTGCTACCAAGTAACAATTCTGTCTACAATTTGTTGCTGCTCGGTTGCTGTTCGACGCAGGTAGATGCGGGTTGTCTCAATGCTTTCGTGTCCCATTAAGTCAGCCAAGAATGCAATATCATTGTATTTGTCCAGAAAATTCTTGGCGAATCTATGCCTGAAAGAATGGGGGTAAACAACCTTTGGGTCAATACCGTATTCCTTGGCAAAGTGTTTTAACTGCTGGGCAATCCCACGGGCGGAAATGACATTACCATAGCGGTTTTTGAAAATGTATCCAGACGTAACAGACTCTTGGGCAAGCCACTTGGCTGCTTCTTCACGTAGCTTCTTCGGAATGTATAGGCGCCGGATTTTCCCGCCTTTGGAGTATAAATCTAGGAAGCCGACTTCTACATGCTCAGCTTTTATCTTCAAGAGTTCGCTGATTCTGGCCCCTGTAGCGCCCATAAACCATACAACGAAATACCATTCCATCAGTCCGTCAGATTTCAGTTTCCTCTTCAGAAACCTGTAATCAGCATCGCTGATGACGTTTTCCAGGAAATTCTTCTGCTGAACCTTGATGAACTTCAACTTGAGCTTGTCTTTACGAATAAACTCAAGATACTTGTTGATACCCTGCAAACGCAGGTTGACTGTTTGCGGCCTGAAATGTTCCATAAGAAAACCCTTGTACGCCAAGAGGTTCTCCTTATTAATCTCGCCGTAGTTTGAGAGGAAGTGATTGACCGTCCATACATAAGATGCGACGGTGTTTTCGGACAAGTCTGACTTCTCCAAAAACGCTTGAAATTTTTGTGCCATAAGCATTTGAAAATGGTTATGGAGTGCAAAGTTACGGCCCGTAAGTCCCATTATCCGAAGGACGGGCCCTGGGAGTTGCCGGAGGGGTGGGAGTGGACGACGCTGGATACCATTGCTAGGTTTAGCGGAGGTAAAACTCCATCCATGGACGATAGGTCGAACTGGGAGAATGGAAAGCACTTATGGATTACATCTAAAGACATGAAATTAGAGGCCATATGTGATTCCCTGATCAAGCTTAGTGATACAGGATTACAGGGAATGACAATTCATCACCCGGGAACAATTCTGATGGTAAACAGAAGCGGAATACTTCGCCGTACACTTCCTTTGGGAGTGCTCCAAAAGGATGCGACTATCAATCAGGACTTAAAAGCGATTATACCATATATAATCGACTTGACGCCATACTTATTCTTTTGCCTTAAGGCCTTTGAACCCATTATCCTGCAGGACTATAAAAAAGCAGGAACCACAGTAGATAATATCAATTTCGATTTATTTGTTACAATTCCGATTCCTCTTCCACCCATTCAAGAGCAAGGACGAATCGTCCAATCAATTCAGTCCTGGATGAAAAGAATCGTAGTTATTGAAGAATCCAATGACGAGATTTTTGACACCATAGATTCGACAAAAAGCAAAATTCTTGAACTTGCTATAAATGGAAAACTGGTCCCTCAAAACCCCTCAGACGAACCTGCAATAGAACTAATCAAGCGTATAAATCCAGGCTTCACTCCTTCGCATAACCTCCATTATGAGGGTGTCCTCCCTAATGGTTGGACGATGGCAAGGATTGAATCCTTTTGTACGACTATTAACGGTCTTTGGAAAGGAGACAAAGAACCTTTGATAAATGTTGGTGTTATAAGAAACGCAAATTTCACAAAAGATTTCTTGCTTGATTATTCGAAGATAGAGCACATCAATGTAGAAGAGCGTTCCTTTCTTAAACGAAATCTGGAAGATGGTGATATCATTGTCGAGAAATCCGGTGGGAGCGACAATTTTCCCGTCGGGAGGTCTATCCTTTACCGCGGCGAAAGTGGGAAATACTCGTTTAGCAATTTTACGATGTCACTGAGAATCAAAGATAAAAGCCAGATTATTCCAGAATATCTGTATTACGCCCTGCAGAATATGTATAGGCGAGGTGATATGCGGCAAATGCAAACTCAAACGACGGGGCTTCACAACCTTCTAACGGATGTTTTCATGTCAGCACAAATACCAATCCCGCCTTCAAGTGAACAGTGGCGGATCGTAGAAGCTATTGAGAATCATTTTCAGACTTTAGATCGTATCCGCGACCTCCTTCAAAACTGAGAATAAGCGCGTTATTTGTTCACATATTCTTTTCTGCTCCATCTTTGGAGGCACAGCAATGACCGTATTACGTATGATATCTCCTGATATTGCCTTAAATGTTGAGCCCGTTGCCTTGCCCTCATAGTATTCGGTTAGGCTACACAAGGCATAAAACCAATACTCTATATCAACGTCCAAATCTAATGGTGATAGCGAACAAAGACCACGTCCGATGCAAATACGTCGCGTCGTGATATTGAACACACCAACCGGAGCACGAACACAGCAGAGCAGTGAATTAGGTTCAGCGCACTTCGTAGGACATGAAGTAAAAATTCCAGATTCAGTAAGATACTTTTCGGTAAAACAAATCTTCCCCTGATGGAACTCAATGCCGCTTTTATGATTCAAAGAAGATCCATCAGGAGATTGGCCCATGGTTATCTTAAACAAATCACTAAGCTGACATAGTTGCCATCCAGCAGGGACGATACCCTCATAATGGAGGTTATGCGAAGGTTGGAAAGCAGGATTGATGCGTTTCAAAAACTCTATGGCTGGTTCCTCAGAAGGATCTTGGGGCACTAGTTTTCCATGGATTGCGAAGTCAAGAATCTTGGTTTTGGCAAGAACGATATTCCTGTTAAGTTCTGCACCGGCAACCCCAAGATGATTTGATATTTTAAGCCACTCTTGTAATCTCTCTCCAATTCGTTCCTGCTCTTTTCGAGGTGGTATCGGAATAGGTAAATCTCTGAGTGCTCCTAATGAAACTGTCTTTTGAGCTGTCCCAGTTGCAACTTTATCACAATATGCTTGAACATATCTAGACTGGAGAACAAATACAAGCCATTCATGGCTCTCAATAGTTTTGATCAAGCCAATATGTCGTTGAAAACAGAAACGTTCTTTAGTCTCAACAGGGATTACTATACCATAGGAGCCAGTAACAGTAAATAGAATGTCGTGTATTGAAGCCTTCCTTATCGTTGGCAATGAATCATAGTAGGAATCCGGGACGAAACGAGCTTTGTCAAAATTGATAACACCCGTATTTACATCAGATATGACGAGGAACGGAATCCCTGATTTTGATTGTGGCGGTGGCAAATGGTCACCGTCAGTAACTGCGTAAACAAAGTCTTCCAAGCGGCACCACTCCCACCCCTCCGGCAACTCCCACGGCCCTTTCTTCGGATAATGGGACGTATCACCAGCAGATTTGGACTTCTTGGGAGCCTTAATCTTGCCTTCTTTGATGAGCTGTTCCTTCTCGGCGCGGATGCGTTCAAGGAGCACGGACGCGGGCTCGTCGTTCGGATCCTGGGGAACCAGTTGCCCATGAATGGCGAGGTCAAGAATCTTCTGACGCAGTTTCTTCGTATCCATTATTCCTCGATTCCGGCTATGAGTTCTTTCAATTTGGCAACAGCCTCGGCAATCTTATTGCTCTTCTCCTCAATTGAGGACACCAGCTCGGCCAGCGTATAGTCCGTATCGTCCTGGAACTTGATCCACGTGATGTCCAGGCTGGTCTTATCCCTCGCCAAAATGTCTTCAACGGGATACTTGCGCCAGCGGCCGTTGGGATTGTTCTCCGCATCCCAGGTCTCCTTACGGGCATTGATATTGTCGGCATTGTAGCAGGTCACGAAGTCATCCAGATGATGCCGTTCCATGGTATTGTTGGCCAGCGTGTGCTTGATGCCGGTGCGGTAGTCGTAGAACCAGATTTCCTTTGTCTTTTCCCCCTTCTTGAAGAACAGGACGTTCGCCTTGACCCCCTGGGCATAGAAGATGCCGGTGGGCAATCTCAGTATCGTGTGCAGGTTGAAGTCGGACAGGAGCTTCTTGCGGATAACCTCGCCGGCGCCACCTTCAAACAGGACGTTGTCTGGAAGCACCACGGCGGCACGGCCACCATTCTTTAGCATAATCATCATATGCTGCAGAAAGTTCAGCTGGTTGTTCTTTGTCTCCACATAGAAATCGGGCCTATTGATGTCCACAGAACCGGCAGGACGAGTTCCAAAAGGAGGATTTGCCAGTATAACATCGACCAGCGTAGCGGGTTCGCTCTCCAAAGAATCACGGCATTCGATAGGACTTCGGTCAGTTCCAATGCCATGGAGATAAAGATTCATAGAAGCAAGCGTGACCACAAGAGGAGTATTGTCTATGCCGTGGAGAGCCTCTTCACGCAGGAAGCGGCGTTTCTCCTTATCGGCAGACTGGCCCTTCATGAAATCGTATGCAGTCAGGAGGAATCCACCCGTTCCACAAGCAGGATCCGCAACGGTTTCGCCTATCTGAGGGCGGGTCACATCCACCATAGCCTTGATAAGGGAGCGAGGCGTGAAATACTGACCGGCGCCGCTCTTCTTATCCTTCCCGTTCTTCTCCAAAATGTTCTCGTAAATTGCGCCCTTGACATCGCCATCCATCACCAGCCACGTTTCCTCGTTGATGAGGGTAATAACTTTCTGGAGATAGACCGGCTTGTCAATCTTATTCTGTGCCTTGGTGTAAATGGTGCCGATGAGATTATCTTGCTCGCTGAGGACTTTCAGGGTCTTCTCATACTGGTTAATCAAGTCCAGACCATCCAGATTAATCAGATCCTCCCAGCGGTAGCCCTCCGGAATGGCGGATTGCTCTCCAAACATTTTCACGTTTTCGTCATCCATTTTCAGGAAGAGGAGGTAAGTAAGCTGGGTGATGTAATCCGTGAAACCAACGCCTTGCCCGGCAAGGACATCGGCCACCTTCCACACCTTGTTGATTAATGTCTGTTCCGTAGACTGCTTAGCCATAATGTACTATGCTGTTTTTCTGTAAATCATGAATTGCGACAAGGAGGCCAGGGCTACATTTGCTGCTTCGATTCCTCCGAATGCCATCACAAGTTGTCCTGCCTGCGTTTTGTCTTCCTCTTTGATGTCCTCTATTGTGCAAGCACCATTTGATACAATGTAGTTTACAATCTGCCCTAAAAGTTCGTTTTGCTTTTCGCTAATACCACGCCATCCCTGGCCGCACCACAAGTTGAAATACTTGGCTGCATCACCCTTGAGGCTCTCCAGTTTAGGAATATGCTTGAAGGCAAAGCGAACCAGCTGGATGATATTGGTCAGCGCCTCTTTTTCGTCTTTTGTGGTGAACTTGACCACATCCGCAGGCCGCACAATCGCATAGGTGTTCCATAGAAGCGCAGGATTGAACTTGGCGTTGACATAGCGTAACTGCGTGTCCAACTCCTTAAGCATGGAGTATGTAATTGGCTCGCCTTGGTTGTTGTATATGATGCGGAGCGCCTCCATTTCATCCTTATGGTCGAATACGTATTTCTCAAAAGCTGCTGTGGTCTGTGAAGCTTCCTCGATAGAGAAGCCTTTTGAAACCAATTCATCTTCACCTGGAATCAGAATTTTTACAAACCCAGCATTCAGGATGAGTAAGTAGTTTCTGGCATCGGGATGGTTGGCCAATGAGGCAACGAGGCCCTTCCTTTCGTTGTTTGGCTCGTTGATGTCAACAAACGGAGGAAGTGTATTGGCGGCAAGAGCGTCATAAATCCGGGACGCTATTTCCTTCATGTCATCTCCGGCAAGTTCCCTGAACTTCTCACGCTGCTTTTCATCTGACTTGTTATGAATGCGGGAAAGCCTGCTCGCCAGAATCTTCAAGTATTCGTCATCCACGAAGCCGTGTGTAATGCGCTCCAGTAGCTCCTTCAACGACATCGTTGCCGGCTTGGGATCAGTCCCTGGACGGGTAACTTTCATCTCGTGTTCGGTCACACCCACGGCATCTACTAAGTAAAAGAGATCCTTGCTAATGGCGTTAGGGGTGACAATTCTAAGCTGTTCGTCGCCTAACGTTCTACAGCCTCTCCCCTTCATCTGGGTATATAGAGAATCGGATTCTATGTCACGCATAAACATCACTACCTCAATGGGCTTAACATCCGTTCCGGTAGCGACGAGCGTTACAGTTACTGCTATGCGGAATTCCTTATCATTGCGGAAATGGCGGATAAGTTCATTGCTATTCCCGGCCGAATACGTGATCTTTTGAACGAACTGCGGGTCATTCTCCTTCCCAAAGACCTCTTTGGCAATCTTGACGATATTGCTCGCATGAGCATCGTTTAAGGCGAAGATTAACGTCTTGGGAAGATAGTCCATATTAGGCTCACGCTGCGGGTCGTTGAACATCTCCGTATAAACAGCATCACGGTAAGTCTCCAACACAAGCTTGATTTGCGAAGGATTGACGATGCTCCTGTTGAGTTCGTTCCCGGTGTAAGTCTTTTCTCCACTGTTCTTGACGTTTTCTACTTTCCCGGTGTAGCGTGTGACCTGCTTGAAATTTTCTCCATCGCGAATGGCACCACCATCCTCAGTTGCCTTGGTCTTAATACGGTAGACACGGTAATCTACATTCACGCCATCGGCGATGGAGCGCTCAAGGGTATAGTTGATTACACGGTTGTTGTTGAAGAACGCCTCCGTCTCGGGAGCTGGCGTGGCAGTAAGGCCAATTATTCTGGCAGAGGAGAAATACTCCAGCACGGAGCGCCAAGAACCGTAAATGGAACGATGGCACTCATCAACGATGATAAGGTCGAAGAAATCCTTGGGGAGAGTAGGATTATCCGGAAGAGTCACGGCGGGAGTAGGAGTTTCATCACCGTCGTAGTTTTCATCGTCATCAGTTTCCTCAATGTCTTCTCCCTTTAATAGAGAGAATAGGCGCTGAATGGTGGAAATAACAACATTTGAATCCTTGGGAATTGCCTGACTCTTGAGCCGATTTACTGTGAAAATCGTATTGAAGGCATCCCCGGTTTCAGTGAGTTTGAACTTCCCAAATTCATCCTCGGCTTGCTTCCCAAGATTGTTCCTATCCACAAGGAATAAAACCCTGCGCATTGGTGTGTATGAGAGGAAGCGATAGGATGCCATGCAGGCGGTGTACGTTTTTCCTGCTCCGGTTGCCAGAACCATGTATGCCCTGTTCTGGCCGGAACGAAAACTCTTTTCCAGTTCCGTAATGGCTTCATATTGGCAATCCCGCAATCCTTTCTTTTTCAGCGTCGGGAGTCCAGCAAACTCATCTTCGATGCCCAGCATCTTGCAGATTTCTTTTGGCGTATGGATGCTGCCGACGGGAATATAGCTGTTATCTTTGTCACGGAACAATGTAACCTGACCATTTGACACATATACGATGGGCAGAGGATTTGAGTAGAACTGATAGTACTTGGTCAACTTGTGCGTATATCCTTCTGCCTGATTGATGACCTTATCCGAGGAAACATCAGTCGTGGCCTTTTTCGCCTCAAGCACACCTACAGCTTTACCGTTGATAAAGAGGAGATAATCGGCCTCTTTGCCCCCCTGAAGAATGCCTTCTTCAATGGCAGCCGCTGAGAGGCTTGGGGAATACTCGTCTCGTGAAACGACCTTCCACCCAGCGTCGCTAAACATCTGGTCTATGCGTACACGCGCTTTTTCCTCGGGTGTCATACTTCGTATAATGTTGAATTATCGGAATCAAATCATACAAATATAGCGTTTTTCCCGCAAAAATGCATCATTAGCTGTAGATTACCATTCCGCCTACTTTTACCTTGCCAAAATATGGAATCTCGAAAATTTTGCTATATTTTTGTCGTCAAACCAAAAGTTTGACAAACATGAAAGCGAAAAGACACACACCCTTCCTCGTGAAGCTTCTCTTCCTCCCCTTCTTCCTCATTCTTGGCTGGCAGCGTCAGCTCTAGAGAACTTCTCGGCCGCATCGGCACAGGTCGCTGCAACATACCGTCGGAGGGCTTCCCCTTCGACAATCTCGACGTCGGCCGCCAGTCCCATAACAAAGCGGCCTATCCCCTTCAGGTCCCGCACTTCCCCATCGAAATACCACTTCCCGTCCTCGTAGAACAAGGATTTCTCACTCATCGGATACTCCTCTATCATCAGATTCCTTGCCCTCCAGCTGAGTGCCAGGCGCACGTGTGTAGCGTCTCCACTCATCCGGAACGCATCCAAGACCGGAACCTGATGCTCTTTGTGACATGTCCAATCCGTATCCAATAGCTCAACCTCTCCTATCCTGGCCAACTTGAATGTCTTATTAACGGAGCAAGCAACGTCATATCCAATTACCGTAACAAAGTTTACATCCAGTTTATACGGCTCAATCAGATAATCCTTACGAGCATCGGAGCTGGCCGAGCAATACCCTCGCAGCATTACCTGCTTCTTCTCTGAAATGGCCTCCTGGAGCCGTTGGACGGTCATCTCCATCTCTTTTTTCACGAATACCTCACACAGATTGGCGCAATCATAGATGGCAGACAACTTCACCAGCAGCGTGTGCTTTAACTGGTTGTCGTCCGTCATACAGCCAATCAAACGTCCCAGAATGGACGCTTCCTCAGGAGTGAATCGAAGCAGCTCCTGCTGATTGGGGACACGTTCATCCATTGTCACTAGCCTGTGGATTTGACCAGGCATAGTAACCATCCCGAAGCGTGCTTCCCGGAAGGACCTGCAGTAGCGGCGGACCGTTCTGTCGGAGATGGTTAACTTGTCCGCAATCTCGGGATCGGTGTAGAACGTAGTGGATGACAGGTACTGCATAAGCTGCAGAAGACGATCAATCTTGGCGTGACTCATATTTATGGTTTGTTTTAGACGCGCAAAGTTACCGCATTATTCGCGCAAATTCGCTCAAATGACGTGTTTACGTGCCATGCGTTAAGTCCTGCATACCTTTGTCACGCAGCGCAAATCAATGTGCACTGCCCATTGCGTATGAAAACAATCACTTTTTTCTCCGTTAAAGGCGGAACCGGAAAAACCACCTTCAATCTTCTTTTAGCCTCCTGGCTCAAGTATCAATGCGGAAAACGAGTAGCCGTATTGGACCTTGATGGTCCAGAGTACAGTCTTTTCAACACACGCGAGCGTGAGCTCGGTTACCTGAAAGAACAGGGCTCTATGCTTCCCAAAGGCTGGCTCTATCCCGTCTATCGTTTCTCGGAACAAGGCCTTCTGGATGCAGCCAAAGAGGAGATGGAAGAGCTTAGAGCCGACACGGACTATCTGATTATTGACTTCGGCGGTTCCTTCAAAATCACCGACCCCATTTGTCGCTTTGTACGGGAAAGACTACTGGACCTGGTGGTAATACCCGTCGAATTGGACGGGATGATTATCGCATCGGCTAAGTCTCTCTCCAGTATCCTGAAACAAATGGGCCAGGATAGTCTCCTTTTCTTCAACATGGTACACGCCCGAGAGAAAGCAGCCCTGTTTGATGACCTGGTTGACTATTTCGACAAACACGGGCTGAAAGTGTCCCAGAACCGCATTAAGACCACCATTAAGCTACAGCGGGACTGCGATAGAGGCACCAATTTCCTGCGCTCTACAGTGGGCTTCCCCCAGAAGGATATGGAGAAGGTGAATCCCGCCATGATTGAACTCTTCAAGGAGGTATCGGGCTATGGAGGCGAATAACCAAGAACCGGATTTGAGGGAGATCATTCCACGCATCCATCTAACCCCCATTGTTGTCCCTAAAAGGTTACGTCCCCCGAACGCCAAGGATGGCATTCCAGCATTTGAAACTGATCTGGAGGCTGTCCGGGAAGTGGAAAGCATATTTAAGAAGCACACCAAGAAAAACAAAACTAAACATGAAAATCTACAAGAAAAATGAAATCGCCGGCATGGCTACAGTCCTGTTCTGTGCCCTGCCGCTGGATGCGATGGCACAGGATGCCATCAGCTTCCTGAACGAAGCCAACACGCAGGTGCGAAGCGCCGGCAGCATCATCTACCAGCTGGTGATTGCCGTGCTGGCCATCGTTGCCATTGTGTCCCTGATTACCGTGGGTATCAAGATGTACTCCGGAGACCAGGAGAGCGCCAACAAGGCCCTGGGCTGGTGCGGAGGCATGGTCTTCTGCATCATTGCCGCCCTTGTGCTGAAAAACTTCATCGGCCTATGA
>Ga0310697_10002272_pt1 | contig 20695 bp, 16 predicted proteins | sample 172DNAGHGlowgp2_FD_203883 | JGI IMG/M metagenome (GOLD analysis project Ga0310697, IMG submission 203883) | Sheep rumen microbial communities from Palmerston North, Manawatu-Wanganui, New Zealand - 1728 DNA GHGlow gp2 (v2) (version 2) | ecosystem: Host-associated > Mammals > Digestive system >... | reverse complement strand
GCCAGGCGGTACCCTTATCTGTCAGGTCGCAGGAGTTCAGTTTCTCATCGACCACGAAGTAGAGGGGCTCTACGCACTCGGGCATACGACGGTTGTTGTTCTCCATATAGATCTCCTCGGTCTTCAGCATGCCGGCCTTGATACCTTCCTCAGAAAGGTATTTAATCAAGGGCTTGTTCTTCGGCATGGCCTTATGTGAACGGTAGAGGGAGAGGAAGCCCTGATCGAGCTTCTCCTGGCCCTCCTTCTTATTACCAGCTTCCATCAACTGGTTACCAGCGGTGATCAGCGTCTTGGCATCAGCCAGATACTGCGTGGCCAGTTGTTTCTGAACGCCAACGAGTTTTTCTACCAAAGGCTGGTATTCCTCAAACATCTGGTCGTCGCCCTTGGGGATAGGACCAGAGATAATCAACGGGGTACGGGCATCGTCGATCAACACGGAGTCGACCTCGTCGACGATAGCGTAGTTATGGGAACGCTGCACGAGATCGGCAGGTGAGATGGCCATGTTATCACGCAGATAGTCGAAACCGAATTCATTATTGGTACCGAAGGTGATATCAGCCTGATAAGCCTTACGACGGGCCTCAGAGTTGGGCTGGTGCTTGTCGATACAGTCGACACTCAGCCCATGGAACATATAGAGCGGTCCCATCCACTCGGAGTCACGCTTGGCCAGATAGTCATTGACCGTCACCACATGCACGCCATTGCCTGTGAGAGCGTTGAGGAACACGGGGAGGGTAGCCACGAGGGTCTTACCTTCACCAGTAGCCATCTCGGCAATCTTTCCTTGATGCAGAACGACACCACCGAACAACTGCACATCGTAGTGGATCATCTCCCATTTCAGGTCGTTGCCACCTGCTGTCCAGTGGTTATGATAGATGGCCTTGTCGCCATCGATGGTGATAAAGTCTTTACGGGGATCGGCTGCCAACTCGCGGTCGAAGTCAGTAGCGGTGACGATGGTCTCTTCGTTCTCAGCGAAACGACGAGCGGTCTCCTTCACGATGGCAAACACCTCGAACATCACCTCGTCGAGGGCCTTCTCGTAAATGTCGAGCACTTCCTTCTCGATTTTATCAATCTGCGCGAAGATATCGGCACGCTCATCGATGGGGGTGTTCTCGATGGTGGCCTTCAGTTCGGCAATCTTTGCTTTCTGCTCAGTGGCTGACGACTGTACTTGTTGCTGCAACTCCTTCGTGCGCTGACGGAGTTCGTCATTGCTCATGGCCTCTACTTGTGGGGTGAAGGCTTTGGCTTTTTCCACAAGGGGCTGAATCAGTTTCATGTCGCGCGACGACTTGTCGCCAAACAATGACTTTAAGATCTTGTTGAAATTCATTTTGTATCTTATTTTATTATTTACTATGTAATAATCACGAAAACGGGTGCAAAGTTACTCAAAATTTTCGAATATCCCGTGGAAACTCCGAAAAAATATGGTAACCACCCATGAAAAAAGGCAGAACAATAGTTCTGTGTGTCAGAACAGCGGTTCTGACGAACAGGCGTTAGGCGCTCTGATACGTATGGTTTTCGCGATGGTAGGAGCGATGCGGTCGATTGTGACAGGCGTCTTTACGCGCTCTGCCTTAATGCCGGCTCCGAAGATGATGATAGGGAACTGTACAAAAGAGGCCCGGGAAAGATAGTCTTCCTTGGTATTCTCGTTCTGCAGCTTCCAGCCTGGTGACACTTCGATGAGGATATCGCCATTGCGCTCGGGATTAAAGCCATTGCGGATCTTGCTGATCTGCAGGTTGTTGCCACTAAGCAATTGTAAAGACGTATAGACATTACGCACACCCGACATCTGCGAGATGAACTCCTGCGCCCGCTGGGTGGCATCGGTCAGACTGATGCGCTTGGATTCCAACAACTTATGATTCAGATAGATCTCGTTGCTGAAGCAGGTCTCCACATAATGCCCTTGTCCCCAGATGGCGCCAAAATACATGTTCAGCAGATTGGCGGTGCGATTGATGTAGAAGATGCCTGAGGGAATATGGTATTTCTCGTAGTCGGAACTCTCCACATCGCTGTAACCCGTGCTGGTGAGCACGAACATCACATGTTGCGCTCCTAGACGCTGTTCAAGAGCAGTTATCAGGCGCGAGAGCTCACGGTCGATGCGCACATAGGTGTCCTGCAGCTCCATCTGACATTCTGACACAGGCTTATGATCGTAGGTGCCAGCATAATAGGTGAGACAGAGCATATCGGTCACACGGTCGTAGCCCAGACCATGATTGGTGACGCATTGTGTGGCCAGATCGGTGACATCGGTATTCACCAGTCCGCTGGCCTTGTATTCTATGAATTTTCTTTCGTCTTTGAAAACATGTTTGAAGGGTTTCTGATTACCAATGTGCTGATAGTAATTAAAGGTGCCAGCCAAAGGGAAGACGGGCTCCCACTGTTGTGTCTGTATTTTTGCGTTTGGTGATTGTAACTGATTGATATACAACACCCATGAAGGTAATGTGTTCAAGTAATACTCTGACGTCTTCCATTGGCCGCTGAAGTCTTCGATCCAATAGGCGGCGTCAGCAGCATGACCTGCAGATAGGATTGCTGCATCTTTCTGTGGTGCTATAGCGAAAATTTTTGCCTGTCCTTCGGTGGCCACCTTCAGCTCATCGCAGATCGATGACACCTGCATCTGTGCGGGCGAATCCAGTCCGGGCTTGCGTTTGTCATCAGTACAGAGCACGGAGCGCAGTGTCTCCTTATCGAGCCATTTCTCACCGACAATGCTATGATAATAAGGCGATACACCCGTGAAGACTGACGAGATGGCAGAGGCACGATCGATGGTGGAGAAGGGATAGGAGGCGTTGTCGTAAACCAATCCTTCTGTCAGCAGGCGCTTGAATCCACCTTTGCCATAAAGGGGAGAGAAGGCCTCAAGATAGTCGGAGCGCAGCTGGTCGATGGTGATGTTGACCACCAGTCGCGGGGCATATCTGATGGAATCCTGTGCCTGAATGCTTTCCGTGTTGAATCCCAAAACGGCGAGCAACGTGATGTATATGTATCTGTTCTTATGCATTCTTGTAATGACTCAAAAATCTAATCAGCAAACATAATGCCAAAAGCATCATCCCCTCAGCATATACCTGGAAGATGCCTCCGAGATAGAACAGTACGACCATCGCGAGAAGGATGTTCCACCACATGGTTTTCTTGCGTTTCAGGACTGCGGGTATGAAGAATAAGGGAAGGGGATTCAAAAGCAGGATCTGAAGATTGGTGCTGGTGGTAGGATGTTCGGAGAACAGCATGGCAAAGAGTATGCAGCCTGCAAGTCCTTGTACGAGCATCAGCAGTGCATCCCAGTATTTATAGGTCTTGTGCCTGCGCCATTCCAAAATCAGGATACAGACGGAGACCACCAGTAATATCAGGAAAGTAAAGGTGGGCGAGACCGGGAAATCGTCATCGACGATCTGAACGCCTGGAGGCACCAGCATATCACGCTGTGAGACCAGCGGACGGTATTCGCCGTCTTTGTAAATCTGCGCATGATCGAAGTCGTACATCAGATTGCCAGGCAGGAACTCCTGCTGTTCGTGGGTAGTAGGCTGGTCTGCCTTGACGCCTAAGAGAATATCGTTGCCAAACTTCGCCCAGGGATGGTTTCTGACACATTCGTGCACCATCTCACGATAAGTGGGGAAGAAATCCTCGCGCAACTGATATTCTATCTTTCCGCTGATGCTCTTCAGGATAATGTCTCGTGGACGGGTAGAGCAGTTGTCGTAGAAGAAATTATAGCGATAGATGCGGTTCTCAGGCAGGAGATTATTGTTGAGTGCCTGGATCACAATTTTTTTCTCCTCTGACGTGAGATTGAGTTTCTGTTCCGTCACGCTGCTGCCCCATTTGCGATAGTAATTGCAGAAATAGGGCATGGGGGTAGTGCCTAACTCGTAATCGGTGAGTCCGAAAACGAAGCGGAGCACGAAATGCGGGGCCTTGAAATTGAAGAGCCCCCAGTTGAAGACCACATCCTCGCCCGTCCGGAGGTCATGATAGCGGAGTGCGGAATGACCATAGAGGCTGTAAATCTCCTCATGAGGCGAACAGGTGAGCAGACTGATGTCGATGGAATCCAAATCCGAAGTAGGCTCATTTTGAGCGGAAATAGGCATTATTCCACTGAATATCAGTAGGATAGATGCTATCATAAATGTCTTAAATGTCATTTTTAAATGTTTCACGATGCAAAAATAACTTATATTTTTCAGTAAAAAGCGAACTTTTCGATTTTTTTTCAATAATTTTGCACGCTGAAATGATTTTCAACAGATAGTAAAGATACAATATGAATAGAATTCTGGTCAGTTTACTGTTCGCATCGTCTGCGATGACAGCCTTTGCCCAAGGTGGCACCAATTCTCCCTACAGTCAGTTCGGTTTAGGTGAGATAGCCCAGCAAGGCGGTAGTCAGAACAGAGGAATGGACGGACTTGGTATAGCCCTTCATAGCGGCAACCAGGTGAATACTGCAAACCCTGCTTCTTATGCTTATGTCGATTCCTTAACCATGCTTTTCGACATGGGCCTTTCTGCCTCGCTTACCAATTTCCAGGAAAACGGGGTGAAGAAGAATGCCCGCACCGGTAATTTCGAATATGCTGTCGGTTCCTTCAGATTGTTGAAGAACGTGGGCGCCTCATTTGGTATTCTGCCTGTGACGAATGTGGGCTACAATTATTCGAGCTCCAAATATATCACTGATGCACAGACCACGATGGCTACAGCCTACTCTGGCGATGGCGGTCTGCAGAAGCTATTCTTAGGTTTGGGTGCCCGTTTGGGTAATCTCTCCGCTGGATTCAATGTGGGCTACCTCTGGGGGGGCTATTCGCACAACATCATATTGACGAGCTCGACAGCCGTTAATAACCTGACGAAGAAATATGAGGCCGATGTCTCTAATTATGTGTTGGACTTCGGCTTGCAGTATAACCTTACACTTGGCAAGAAAGACCAGCTGACGGTGGGTGCAACTTACGGATTCGGTCATAAGCTGAGTGCAGATGCCACGCTTGACATCATCAACTCGAATAAGACCATCAGCAAGGCCGATACGACACATTGGGTGATCGGTGATGCCTATGAACTGCCTCATACGTTTGGTTTAGGTTTGGCCTATTCTCGTCTGAACACCCTGACCATCGGTTTGGATGGTACGATGCAGCGCTGGGGCGACATCAATTTCCCCAAGGAGACAGACGGTGGGTATAAGTTGTCATCTGGTATGCTGAAGGATGCCTATAAGGTAACAATAGGAACAGAATGGACGCCCCGCTATAACAGTCGTCGTCTGATCGACCGTATCAAATACAGATTCGGTGCCAGTTATGTCACACCATATTATAAAATAGGTAATGTAGATGGTCCGAAGCAATTCAGCGTCAGCGCCGGCTTCGGTATTCCAATTCAGAATCAGGCCAACATCAACCAACGCCCTTATGTGAACATCAGTGCCCAGTGGGTCAACCAGTCTGTCGACGGTTTACTGAAGGAGAATACCTTCCGCATCAATCTGAGTGTGACCTTCAACGAACGCTGGTTCTCTAAGTGGAAGGTAGAGTAGTTAAAGGTAAAAAAGGTAAGAGTGAAAAGTGAATAAGGAGATGAGTGAAAATGTGAATGGTAAATGGTGGCGTCGGATGCTGTTGCCCATATTGTTTACGCTTCCCCTTCCACTCTTCATGGCCTGCGATGAAGCCCAGGAGCATACCGCTGCACCCATCTACGACAGAGATTCAGTATCGATGATGGTGTCGTATGGCGTGAACACTCTGATCAGCGACTCAGGTGTCATCAAGTATAAGATTGTAACGGAGCGCTGGGATGTGAATACAATCAAGCAACCCACACGCTGGACATTTGAGAAAGGTGTCTTCTTTGAGCAGTTCGACCAGAACTTCCACGTTGAGGCCTACGTTCAGGCAGATACAGCCTGGTATTATGATCAGCAGAAACTGTGGCATCTGCGTGGTCGAGTGCGCATCAGAAACATCAATGGACTTATCTATCAGAGTGAGGAACTCTATTGGGATGGCCTGAAGCATGAGCTCTATTCGAATGTATTCTCGAAGGTGACCACACCTGAGCGAACCCTTCAAGGCACTTATTTCCGTAGTGACGAACAGATGCGTCATTATACTGTGAGCAACTCGAAGGGTTCTTTCCGCACAGAGGATCTGACGGGCGAGGACAAGAATCAGGAAACAACGCCTGGCGATACCACTCAGCAGGTGGCACCCGTCATGCGTCCACAGGCTCAGAAACACGCCAAGGTCTCACAGGATACTCCTCAATAATTCTATTTAGACATGTCGACACTCATCATAGGATTGCTCATCTCAATGCTGTTTTCCGCCTTCTTTTCAGGTATGGAAATCGCCTTTGTCTCGAGTAACAGGATGTTGGCAGAGATGGATCGTGAGAAGGGCGGTTTCTCCCAAAGGGTGCTCAGTGTGTTCTATCAGCATCCCAGCAATTTCGTATCCACCATGCTGGTGGGTAATAATATCGCATTGGTAATCTACGGTATCCTTTTTGCACGGATTTTTGACCAGACACTGTTCTATCAACTTGACGATTGGTGGCGAGTGACGTGCGATACGTTGCTTTCAACGCTGATCGTGCTGTTTACTGGCGAATTCCTGCCCAAGACCATCTTCAAGAACAATCCGAATATGATGATGACGATTTTCGCCATCCCAGCGTGGTTGTGCTATGTCATTCTGTATCCTATCAGCCGTTTCGCAACACTCCTGTCAAAAGGCATCCTTCGTATCTTCGGTGTCAGGATGAACAAGAATCTGGGCGATAAGGAGTTTACCAAGGTTGATCTGGACTATCTCGTGCAGTCGAGTATCGACAATGCCAAGGACGATGAGGAGATAGGCGAGGAGGTAAAGATTTTCCAGAACGCCCTTGATTTCTCGGAGACGAAGGTTAGAGACTGCATGGTGCCTCGTACGGAGATCGACTCTGTAGAGGATACGGACACCATTGCTGAGCTCAAACAGGTGTTTATCGAAAGTGGACATTCAAAGATTGTAGTCTATCATGAGGATATCGATCATGTGATCGGCTATATCCACTCTTCGGATATGTTCCGTCTGACAGCCTCTGATAATATCCATATCGCTGATTTGAAGTCGCAGATTATCCGCGAGATCAGCTTTGTGCCTGAGACGATGTTTGCCTCTAAACTCATGAAGTCTCTGATGCAGCAGAAACGCTCTCTGGCCATAGTCGTCGATGAGTTCGGAGGCACCAGCGGTTTGGTGTCGCTTGAGGATATCATGGAAGAGATTACGGGTGAGATTGAGGATGAGCACGACAACAACAGTCATGTGGCAAAACAAGTGGCTGAAGGTGAGTATGTGCTGTCGGCTCGTCTAGAGATAGAAAAGGTCAATGAGATGTTCTCTTTGGAGTTGCCGGAGAGTGACGAATATATGACAGTTGGTGGTCTGATTCTCCACGAATATCAGTCGTTCCCGAAGCTCAACGAGGTGATTCGCATTAAGTCCTTTGAGTTCAAAATACTCAAAAATACTGCCACAAAAATCGAACTGGTACGGCTAAAAGTGATGGAATAAGCATTTTTAACCATCGAAATTGGGTTACTCTGGCTTTTTTTTGCGGAAAAATTTCGCTGTTTCCGACAATTTTAGTAATTTTGCCGACTGAATTGCGCATTGCGCACAAATAATAAGTTGTAGATTAAGAAAACAAAGAATAAAAAATTAAAACAAAATGGCAGCATTAGGTAAAATCAGAAAAAGAGGCGTGACTCTGGTGATTATCATCGGACTCGGCCTGTTCGCCTTCATTGCTGAAGAGGCTTTCCGTTCTTGTGAAGCAACCAAGAACCAGCAGCGTCAGCAGGTAGGCGAGGTGTTAGGAAACAAAATCAATGTTCAGGAATTCCAGTCTCTCGTTGACGAGTATCAGGAGGTGATTAAGATGACTCAGGGTCGTGATAATCTCTCTGAGGAGGAACTCAATCAGGTGAAGGATCAGGTTTGGAATCAGTTCATCAACGATCAGCTGATTTCCAACGAGGCAAAAAAGTTGGGTCTGACCGTTACCGACGAGGAGTTACAGAACATCCTCAAGGAAGGTACCAATCCCTTGCTGAGACAGTCTCCCTTCGTTAATCAGCAGACTGGTCGTTTCGACGTTACCATGTTGACAAAGTTCCTGGCTGATTACAAGAAGAATGCAAGCAATCCCCAGCTGGCTGAGTCATATGAGCGTATCTACAAGTATTGGCAGTTCATCGAGAAGCAGCTGCGCACTCAGACACTGGCCCAGAAGTTCCAGGGCCTTGTGGCTGGTTCACTGCTCTCAAACCCCGTTTCTGCTAAGATGGCTTTCGATGCTCAGAATCAGGAGAGCGACATCCTGTTAGCTAGCATTCCTTACAGCTCTATCAACGATAACGACGTGAATGTAAGCGACGCTGATATCAAGGCTAAGTTCGATTCTGAGAAGGAAATGTTCAAGCAGACAATGGAAACCCGTGACTTCAAGTATGTAGACTTCCAGGTGGTAGCTTCTGCTGCCGACCGTGAAGCGCTGATGAAGACCATGAACGAGGCTTCCGAGAAGCTCCAGAGCGGTGCTAATCCTGCTGAGGTGGTTCGCAAGGCTCAGTCGCAGTTCCCTTATTTAGGTATGGCTGCCACCAAGAATGCTTTTCCTCGCGATATCATCGCACGTCTTGACTCTATGTCTGTAGGTCAGACCAGCCGTCCTTTCGAGACGACTTCAGACAATACACTGAACGTGGTGAAGCTGATTGCCAAGACACAGGCTCCTGACTCTATCGAATATCGTCAGATTCAGGTTACAGGTGCTACCCTCGAGGCTATTCGTAAGACTGCCGACAGCATCACTACCGCGCTGAAGGCTGGGGCCAACTTCGAGGAGCTCGCAAAGAAATATGGTCAGGAGGGGAAGTCACAGTGGCTCACTTCTGCTATGTATGAGAATTCCACCAATATGGATGAGGAGTCGAAGAACTACCTGGCCAGCATCAACACCCTCGGTGTCAACGAGGTGAAGAATCTTGAGTTCTCTCAGGGTAACATCGTGATGCAGGTCCTGAGCCGCAAGGCTATGGTTGACAAGTATGATGTGGCTGTTATCAAGCACACCATCGATTTCTCGAAGGGTACTTATTCTGATGCATACAACAAGTTCAGCCAGTATGTCAGCGAGAACAAGACATTGGCCGACCTTGAGAAGAACGCTGCGAAGTTCGGCTTCAAGGTACTCGAGCGCAAGGATATGTTCAACTCTGAGCACAATGTGGTCGGTCTTCGTTCTACCCGTGAGGCTATGAAGTGGCTCTTCGATGCCAAGGAGGGTCAGGTAAGCCCGCTGTATGAGTGCGGTAACAACGATCACCTGCTCGTGTTGGCACTGACTAAGATTCATCCTGTAGGCTATCGTGATTTCGAGAGCGCCAAGGATATGCTGAAGACCGAAGTCCTGAATGACAAGAAGTTCGAGCTGATCAAGTCTAAGTATGCCAACGTGAAGAGCCTGGCTGATGCCCAGAAGGCCGGTGCTAAGGTCGACACTGTCAAGCAGGTTACGTTCGGTGCACCAGTCTTCGTCCAGGCTACTGGAGCCAGCGAGCCTGCTCTGTCGGGTGCTGTGGCTGGTGTGAAGCAGGGTGAGTTCAGTCCTGCTCTCGTGAAGGGTAATGCTGGTGCATACCTCTTCCAGGTGAACCGCAAGGCTGCCCGCGAGGGTGAGAAGTTTGATGCTAAGGCCGTTGAAATGCGTCTGCAGCAGCAGGCCACTCAGGCTGCCAGCCGTTTCGTCTCTGAGCTTTATCAGAAGGCAAATGTGGTAGATAACCGCTACCTCTTCTTCTAAGTCTGTACTTTAGAAATTGTATAAATTAGAAACAAATCCCGCAAAACGCTTGCGGGATTTGTTTTTTATTCGTATATTTGCAGACGAAACAACATTTTATATTTATAACTAAACAAATACAATTACGATTATGAAGAAAAAGTTTATCTGCGCCGTTTGTGGATATATCTATGAAGGCGATGCTGCTCCCGAGAAGTGCCCCATCTGTAAGGCTCCTGCCTCCAAATTCTCTGAGTTGAAAGAGGATGGCGAGACTACCTATGCCACCGTTCACCGTATTGGCGACGGCAAGCCCGAGGGTGTCAGTGAGGAGATGATCAATGACCTGCGCAATCATTTCAATGGCGAATGTGGCGAGGTCGGTATGTATCTGGCTATGGCTCGTCAGGCCGATCGTGAGGGCTATCCCGAAATTGCAGAGGCCTTCAAGCGCTATGCTTTCGAGGAGGCTGACCATGCTTCTCGTTTCGCTGAGTTGTTGGGCGAGTGCGTATGGGACACCAAGACCAATCTGGAAAAGCGTGCTGCCGCCGAGGCTGGTGCCTGCGAGGATAAGTTCCGCATCGCCAAGAATGCCAAGGTTGCTGGTTTCGATGCGATCCACGACACGGTTCATGAGATGGCCAAGGACGAGGCCCGTCACGGCGCTGGCTTTGCTGGTCTGCTGAAGCGCTATTTCGGGAAGTAAGCATACAATAAATCGAAAGAAAATCCGTTTTATCTATTGATGAAACGGATTTTCTATTTTCTGCTGATCCTGTCAGCGCTGATGGCTTGTCAAGACGACGATAGTTTCTCCTCGTCAAGTGGCTTGCGTCTGACTTTTCAGACCGACACACTTAAGATGGACACGATGTTCTCGAGGTCGGCTTCTCCTACCTATGGATTCTGGGTATACAACAATAATAGCAAAGGTCTTCGGCTCTCCAGCGTCAGACTGTCAAAAGGCAATCAGACGGGTCTCCGGGTAAATGTCGACGGTTCCTATCTTGACAACTCCAACGGTTCTCAGGTCAGCAACCTCGAGATCCGTAGTAAGGATTCTCTCCTTGTTTTTGTTGAACTGACACCTGCCGACACGCATCAGCCCGAGCCGCAATTGGTCGAAGACGACCTCGTGTTTACTCTTGAGAGCGGTGTTGCTCAGAAGGTGAATCTGCGGGCGTGGGCGTGGGATGCAGAGCGCTGGGATCATCTCACTCTGCAACGCGATACAACGATAATCTCCGAGCGCCCCATCATCGTGTTAGGCCCGCTTACCATTCTAGAGGGCGTCACTCTCACTCTCAGGCGTACCTCTTTATATTTCCATGCTCAGGCTGGCATCGACGTTCATGGCACCCTCATTGCCGACAGTTGCTTGATGCGTGGCGATCGTTTGGACAGGATGTTCGATTATCTGCCTTACGACCGTGTGAGCAGACAGTGGGGTGGCCTCCGTTTCTTTGAGACCTCTAAAGGAAATGTGCTCACGGATACAGAGCTCCGTAACACGGGCGATTATGGCATTCTCTGCGATTCGGCAGCTTTCGATGCCAACGATTTGCGACTCGATTTGCAGCGCTGCATCATCCACAATGGAGGGGGTGCTGGCATTACCTGCCGTAATACGAATATCCGCCTGCAGCAATGTCAGATTACAAATATGGCCGGAGAGTGTGTTTCCATCGAGGGCGGACAGGCTGAGATTCTTCGCTGCACCATCGCCCAGTTTTATCCCTTCGACGGCAATCGGGGAGCGGCTCTGTTGTTCACCAATGCTCTCCCGTTGCAGTCGCTGTTCTGCGACAGCTCAATTATCACGGGCTATGCTGACGATGTGATTATGGGTATTCATGCTGATACCACGCAAGTCTTTGAATATCAGTTTTTACATAGCCTCCTTCGCACGCCGAAAGTGGAGACAGCCGATTCCGTACGTTTCTCGAATATCATCTGGGAATCGCCTAAAGACAGCATTCAGAGCACGCGTCAGTTCCGGCTCATCGACGAAGACAACCTCATCTACGATTTCCACCTCGACTCCCTTTCCACAGCGCGCGGCTTCGGCTGCTACTAGAAGATCTAGATACTCTTAAGATTCATGATATTCTAGAACTCTGAGAAGCAGAGCGGCAACAGTGTTTCTATGCCCTCCATCACGTAGACATGTTTGCGGCCGTAAAGCAGGATCTTCATCTGTGCACCGGCTCTTGTCTCCGACTCCAGAATCACTTGTCTGCAAGCTCCGCAAGGTCCTGTAGGCTCCTCGGTTAGTTCACCGTCTGTACCCCTTGCTGCGATGGCCAGCATCTTCACAGGCACGTCAGGATACTGCGAACCGGCATAGAACAAAGCGGTGCGCTCGGCACAAAGGCCGGAAGGGTAGGCTGCATTTTCCTGATTACTGCCCGACAGTTCCACGCCATTCTCCAGGCGCACGGCGGCACCCACACTGAAATGCGAATAAGGCGAATAGCTACGGCCGGTGGCTTCGATGGCCAGCTCTATCAAGTGATTTTCTTCGGCTGAGAGTTCATCGGTCTGGCAGACCTTGATAAGGGATTTTAGTTCAAGATGTTCCATATATTGTTGATATTTGGGGCAAAGATACGAAAAAGAAGCGAAAAGTGAAGAGTGAAAAGTGAAAAAATTGTTGTCGCACGGCATTTTTTCATTTTTAATACGTAATTTTGCACTGTAAAACATTGAAATCATGAAGAAAATCCTCATATTACTCTTCACACTCTCCTGCTCGATATTCACAGCTCATTCACAAGCACGTTGGAACGAGCGCTATCAGCAGTATATTGACCAGTACAAGGACATCGCCATCGAGGAGATGCGCCGTTGGAAGATTCCCGCTTCGATTACACTCGCACAAGGTCTCTTTGAGAGTGGGGCAGGGCAGAGTGAGCTCGCCCGTAGGGGCAACAACCATTTCGGCATCAAGTGCAACGGCTGGAATGGCCGCAAGGTCTATCACGACGACGATGCCCGCAATGAGTGCTTCCGCGCATACGACTCTCCTTACGAGTCGTTTGAAGACCATTCCCGCTTCTTGGTCAACGGCCGGCGCTATCGGAGTCTGTTCAATCTCAAGACTACAGATTATAAAGGCTGGGCTCGAGGACTGAAGGCTGCCGGCTATGCCACCAATCCGCAGTATGCCGACAAGCTCATTGAGATCATCCAACTCTACAAGCTCTACGAATACGACAAGGCCAAAAGTGCCGACCGCTTCATGGTGGAGCATACTAAGGATCATGCCGTTGGCGGTCAGGGGCTGCATCCTATTAAGATCTTCAACAAGAACTACTATCTTGTAGCCCGTCGCGGCGACACCTTCAAATCCATCGGCGAGGAAATCAATATCAGCTACAAGAAAATAGCCAAATACAATGAGCGCAACAAGAACGACCGTTTGACCGAGGGTGAGGTGGTCTGGCTGAAGAAGAAGCAGAAGAAGGCGCCTAAGGACTACAAAGGCCGCCTGCATTACGTGCGTGCTGGCGAATCGATGTACTCCATCGCCCAGTCTTACGGCATCCGTCTGAAGAACCTCTACAAGATGAATCACATGTCGCCCGACGATGATCTCCGCATCGGCCAGGGACTCAAGCTCCGGTAAAGAATTGGGACTACTCCAAGTCCATCATCCGGACGGAGGCGATGAATAACGATGTTATCGGCCCATCATTAAAGACTGGCATCTTCTTCGGCGCCAGTCTATAATGTGAAAATAGCATATATTTATTTTCATAATTCAATAAAAACAATATCTGGTGATGTATACCTGCCCTGCAACCGACGACAACCTCTTCTATCTGGATGATACCATCTTCAAGGAGCCGCTGAGCGTAGAGAAGAGCGAGAATTTGATGAGCTCATTTTAGAGCAGCGCGGCGCCACCTATTGGATTCACTTCGCCATGCGGCCAAAGGATAATCGCCGCAAGATTCTCTTTGACTGCCGATAGAAACTTAGTGCTGGGGTCAGGCCCCAGCACTAAGTTTTGCGGCGGCGGTGGCGGTCCGGGGTCTCTTTTCGAGGCTCTTTACGGTCAGGCTTTGGCCGATAGGGAAGGCTCGAGTATAAACGGGAGATGAGGTCTGGTCGCCCGATACGCCTGAGACTCTGTTCGATACCGTGCCGCTCCTCTGGCTTATACCAGAAGAAATATTGTCGCTGCGCAAGCTTGTCGCGCTGGCTCTTGGCAGAGAATACGGGTTCGAGCGTATACGGATCGTAACCTGTATACCACGTCTCGGTAGCAACAGTCATAGGGGTGGGTGTGAAGTCCTGCACCTGTTCGAGGTGGAAGTCCAGCTGCTTGGTGATGACTGCCAGTTCAGCCATATCCTCTTCCTGGCATCCTGGATGCGAGGAGATGAAGTAGGGGATGATCTGCTGATGAAGGTTCTCCTCGCGATTGATGCAATCGAAAATGCGCTTGAACTCATAGAACTGTTGGAACGAGGGCTTGCGCATCAATTTCAGCACGCGTTCGCTGGTGTGCTCTGGCGCCACCTTCAGACGTCCGCTCACATGGTTGCATATCAACTCACGGGTGTATTCCATCGCAGCCTGGTTGCTAGTCTCATCCTTACTGCGATGCAGCAACAGATCGTAGCGCACGCCACTCCCGATAAAGCTTTTCTTGACACCCTTGACGGCATCGACGGCATGGTAGATATCCAGCAGTTTCTGATGGTTGGTGTCGAGGTTTGGGCAGATTTGCGGATGAATACAACTGGGACGCTTGCATTTCTCACAAGCATTGAGATTTTTACCGTGCATGCCATACATATTGGCAGAGGGTCCACCAAGGTCGGAAAGGTAGCCTTTGAAGTCTGGCATCTCTACCACTTGCCTTACCTCTTTTAATATGCTCTCTTTGGATCGGCATGAGATAAACTTCCCCTGATGGGCGGAGATCGTACAGAAGGCACAGCCTCCGAAACAGCCTCGATGGATATTCACAGAGTGCTTGATCATATCGTAAGCCGGTATCCGCTTGCCCTTGTATTTTGGATGGGGCTGTCGGGTGTAGGGCAAGTCGAAGGAGGCATCAAGCTCGGCAGTCGTCATCGGGGGATAGGGTGGGTTGATGACGACATAGCGCCCATCTACACCTTGCAGCAGACGGGAGGCATGCATCATGTTCGACTGTTCCTCAATATAGCGGAAATTCTCGGCCTGCTTACGTTTGTCCTTCAGGCATTGCTCATGCGAATGCAGCACGATATCGTTCTCAGAGATACCACCGGGGATGTCTTCCTTCTTTGCAAGATAGACAGTCTGAGGGATGGTTTTGAGTGAGAAACTAAGAGTGAAGAGTGAAGAGTTATGATTTCCTTGCTGTGGAACTGACCCGTCCTGAGTGTAATCACAGTTCTTAGTTCTTATTTCTTCGTTCAAGATCCTTGCCAGTTCGAGGGTTGGCTTTTCGCCCATGCCATAGGTGATCATATCAGCCCCGGAGTCGCAAAGGATACATTTGCGCAGGCTGTCCTGCCAATAGTCATAATGGGTGACACGACGCAAAGACGCCTCAATACCTCCGAGTATCACGGGGACATCGGGGAAGAGTTGTTTTAGGATTTTGGTATAGACGATCGTGGGATATTCAGGACGGAGATCATGACGGCCATCAGGACTATAGGCATCTTCGGAGCGTAGTCTTCGGTTGGCGGTGTATTTATTCACCATCGAATCCATACAGCCTGGGGCCACTCCGAAGAAGAGACGTGGACGCCCGAGCTTCTTGAAATCGCGGAAGTCACCGTGCCAGTCAGGCTGTGGAACGATTGCCACACGGTAGCCTGCGGCTTCGAGGACGCGTCCGATGACAGCTGCGCCAAAAGATGGATGGTCTACATAGGCATCAGCAGAGAACAGGATGACGTCGAGTTCATCCCATTCTCTGAGTTCCAACTCCTTCTTTGTCGTCGGAAGAAAGTCCGTCAGCCTATACTCCATCAATTAAATGGTGTTCCTTGGAAGGCACGGGTGGTCATACCCAGGTTCTCGTTGCCTTGATTCTTCCAATTGATATAAAGGATCACCAGCTGCTGGAGTCCGAAAGCCTTCATGTTAGGATGATAGATCACATCGAGACATAGATCCAACAGCGATTTGTCTTTTCCGGCTTGGCTCTCAAGCAGTGAACGGATGTTCAGTTTCAGCTTCTCAAGCACCAGCTCGTCTACATACCCGTTAGAATCAATCAGATCTCTGAAGAACTGGTACTTTTCAATCGTTTCAAGGTGTTCTTCCTTGACTTCAATACTTCTTGTTCCAGAAGAATTTGCCTGTATTTTCATAAGTTCTTTATTAAGTTTGTATTATTGTAATAGAAATGTTAGTATTCCTCTCATTAGAATCCCCTGAATCTGCTTTGATTTGATGCATTCAAAAGGGAAGCCGATGGTCAGAGCGCGATAGTCATTGCCATTATAGGCCACACAAGCACTCTGCAGATTACTGTAGGCCATTGCCGGGTAGGCAGGCTCTACAGGCAGAAGCACGTCGGGATGTTGTGCTGCATAATGCACACTGTTAGGCTGACGCCAGAAGGTGAAGGTAGTACCCAGTCCCTGGATGCTGTCACGCTCCAGAAAATCACTTTGGGTGCCGCCATAGTCACACTTCAGCAGGTTGGCCAGGAAGGCTTTATCCTGCGCCGATGTCATATCCCTTCCGATATAGGCTCCGCTCACGAGAAGCGCGCCTCCCTGTGCAGTATGGGCTATCAGATGCGGACGCAGTTCCTGAGGGAATGCCTGATACTTCACCAGCGAATAGCCATCGTTACATTCTAATCCTAAGATCAAGTCTACCAACGCATAGCCCTCCATCGTCATCTTGCCATTCTCAATGGCTTTCGACGAACAACTGGCAATGCTGTAACGACGGGCAGAAGCAATGGCGCTTGCATGGGTGCGGATGTAATTGAAGTCATTGCCCGCAATGAACTGTCCAGCTAACGAGTCGTTGGTAAAACCAAGTCCCTTCGACGTCTCTTTGCCCATCTGCGAACGGTCGAAGCTGGTTTGAAAACCTCGCCATCCGGCTGTCAGTCCGTAGCTCACACCTATATCCTCGTTGAGGTCAAAGCCTTGTTCAGAGACATTGTCGCGAACTTTTGGCGAAGCGAGACGATGGAATCCGTTGACGATGAGCACCTGCTTCTGAGCTGTGGGATTGTAAAGGGCCGACACCACTTCACTGGGGAAACTTTCACCGCCAGCATTGACGGCAGCTATGCGGAAGGAATATAATTGGTCGGGCTCTAAGTCGATGGTCGTCGATGTCTTGTCGCTATTCAGGAAAACACCATTATCGAAGTCCTCATTGTCTTTCGCTGTGTAGAGCACATAGCAAGTAGGAACGGCTGTTGGCTCGTATGGATCCTCTGTTGCCGTCCAGCTGATTTTTGCCTTGCCCTTTTCTGTAATGGAGACGGATACATTATCAGGTGCCAACGGTTGCACAATATAGTCCGTATGATGCATACGGGCTGAATAGCGCAACAGGGTCTTATAGATACTGCGAGCCAGGTCGAAACGGAAATTGGGATCCTGCGCCATTCTCATATCGGCAAAGTTCTGATGTGATAAAGTCTCGAGGATGGCACTTGGCACTTCTGGCATACGACATTCGGAATAGTTGCGATCGTAGAGCTCACGGGTCTGCCATTTGCCGTATTTCCTCCGGATGTCATAGGGAATGTTCACGAGCAGGTCGTCAGCCAGATCACGTGAGGCCAAACGGGTAAAACCAGCATTTAACGTAGAATCGCGGAAGGTGGTCATACAGATAGTCAAGGTACCTGTGTTGGTCTTTCCGTCGCGGGTAAAGCCCGCATCGCTATGAATGGCCAGCGACAGTTCGATGGGTACACCGCGACCTGTGGTGTCTGGCATATAACAGGAACCTCCGCCCAACAGGTTTGACATATACGAACGGGCATTGATATCGTCGCCATAGTCGTCTTGTCCCTCCTTGCTGCTGTAAACCTCGTAAGGCATACCCGCCCATTGCGCATAATAGCGTGAGCCTTCCAGACAACGGGGCATACCGCTTAGTTTGCCACCGCGCTCAATGTTGCCCATACCACCGCCAAACCTTACGGCATCAGCTGTCACAATACCAGGTTTGCTGCTAAGGTTGGAGAGCACCACACGGTTTTGTTCGCTACACCCCTCGTCAAAATCAAAGGTACCCAGATAAACCCAAGTTGATCCACCCATCTGCTGATTGACCCGGAACTCAGTTGCGATACCTTTATGCCAAACGGTATAGTGGGCATCGTCAATGCTTTCGTCAACGGTCTGGTAGCTGACATAGACGGCATAGCGTCCGGCTTCAGGTATGGTGGGCTGGTAAATGGCGAATGCTTCGTGATGCTTGTTCTCCGTGCTCTCAATCATTCGGGCTGTCCCTGCCTCGAAAGGATTCTCATGGTCCACATAGTTACCTGCATGTAAGGCAAAACCTGGTATTTTCGTCATCCGCCAATAAGTTTCGCCTTGCTCCATATAGCCAACAGACAATGAGTCGTTGTCGACGATGACCTCGTTCTTCTGCCAGTCGCGTTCACGTGGGGTGAACACGTTAGCTCCTGCATTCTCCAACATGGGAATGAGGTATGGATTGACGATAGTCTGTGTAAACAGGTCCTCGCTGGTGGCGAAGAGGGGAGGACGCTGCCACTTCCATTGATCGTCGGGTATGCTGTAGTAGATACCATGACTGGCCCAAACGGTAAAATGCCGATTATAGAGCCCGCGTGTAATCTGATAAGATCGCGAGGCATTCTGCACCCAAGGCTTTCCCTTGTAGTCGATATCTCCCCAAGTACGGTTTCTGTCAACGGGGTCGGACAAGCGGTTAGAAATCAGGTCTTCGATAGCCCATCCACCCGTTTTAACCGTGAGCTGGTAGTTCTGGATGGAGTCGGGCAACAGTTTTCTGATATCGGAGTAAATGAACTCTGTAGAAGGTTTGGTGAACAGCTGCTCGCCAAAGGCATTATTGGCATAGACCGTTACCGTCTTTAGTGAATCGTTGACACGAAGGCTGTCCAGATGCGATTTGTTGCGAATTATCTGCCCAGCTGCATGGTAGTTCACAAAATAGTTCTCCAAAGGATTCTTCGCTGTTTTCTGAGCCAAAGACAGGAGGGCTGTGAGACCAGCCCACAAGGTGACGACCAGTCTCTTCTTATTCATCATTCAATGTTTCCAATTGTGAAGTTTTCGGGATGCTTACCCTTGAAATCTTTAAAGTATAGTTTAATTTCTCTCATGTCGTCTTCCAGATTTCCTGTTGGGATAATGGTCTTAGTACACTGAATCAGACGCTTCTCATAATCAATGCCATATAACAGGATGGGCAGATTAGCTTTGAATCCAATGAAATAAAACCCTTTTTTCCACTCCGGATTCTTCGAACGGGTTCCCTCGGGTGTGATGCAGAGATGGAACTCTTTTGTTTGCTTGGCGGCCTGTGCCATAGCATCGGTCATGCTCGACTTCTTCTCACGATATACGGGAATACCTCCCAAGCGCTTAAAGATAGGGCCTAATGGCCAAAAGAACCACTCTTTCTTCATCAGGAAATTACACTGAAAGTCCTCGGCACCACTATATAATATGCCTAAAATAAAATCCCAGTTGCTGGTGTGTGGGGCCAAACAGATAATGTATTTGCCAGGATGTTCTTGCGTTACATTAACCGTCCACCTCATTCGACTGTATAACAGCCATCTACATAATGATTTCCACATATTAACTATTCAGCTGATCAATGATGTCACTGATTTGTGCGGTGAATTTCTCTTTCAGATCCTTGAAATAGATTTGAGCCGAAAGACCAGGCTCAGGATGCGAGGCCCGACGGATAAACTCGTCCTCTACTTTCAGAATAGAGAATAGCAGCGCCTCAGCATTGCTCTGCTGAGCCTTAGCACCATATAGTGATACAGCGATGGCCTCTGCAAAAAGATCCTCACAAATCGAATGAATCGCGCGTTTCAAATTTTTCTTACTTGACATGTCTATTCCTCCTTTTTGGTATGTTTTGATATATTCACTAAGCAAAGATAGAAAAAAAACTTCATTTCCCAAAGAAATGTATCCACAAAAAATATTAAAATGCTGATTTTACCCCTTTTTCTTTCATTTTTCTAATAGAAATTGATTAATTTTGCACGCAAATTGAAAATTATTCATTCAAATTTAAGGATTAAAACATTATGGAAAAAAGTGCATTGCAGATAGCAAGAGCCGCTTATCAGCCCAAGTTGCCTAAGGCTCTTCAGGGCGCAGTAAAAATCAAGGAGGGTCAGCCTACCCAGAGTGTAGGTGATCAGGAAGAGATCAAGAAGTTGTTCCCCAACACCTACGGTATGCCTATCGTAGAGTTCGAGCCTGCTACAGAGGCCAATCATTCCAAGATGAATGTCGGTATTATCCTCAGCGGTGGTCAGGCTCCTGGCGGTCACAACGTGATTACCGGTCTCTTCGACCAGATCAAGAAACTGAATCCTGAGAACCGCCTGTTTGGTTTCATCCTGGGTCCTGGCGGATTGGTTGATCACAACTATATGGAGCTTACTAAGGACATTATCGATGAATATCGCAATACTGGTGGTTTCGATATGATCGGTTCTGGTCGTACTAAACTAGAGAAAGTCGATCAGTTTGAGAAGGGTCTGGAGATCATCCGCGAGCTTGATATCAAAGCAATCGTGATTATCGGTGGTGATGACTCC
>Ga0310697_10002270_pt1 | contig 20711 bp, 12 predicted proteins | sample 172DNAGHGlowgp2_FD_203883 | JGI IMG/M metagenome (GOLD analysis project Ga0310697, IMG submission 203883) | Sheep rumen microbial communities from Palmerston North, Manawatu-Wanganui, New Zealand - 1728 DNA GHGlow gp2 (v2) (version 2) | ecosystem: Host-associated > Mammals > Digestive system >... | reverse complement strand
CGTTTATTGGCATCGGACAGCGTACTGCGACATATCATGTGGTCGATGCCTAAATGATTCATGCGGGTAGCATTGGCTGCAAAACCAAGACAGGTCTCACGCAGGGAGCGCAGATTGCTTAACACGGCATAGAGCATCACAACCAGGTGTGAGTAACCATCGAGATGCTTTGTGTAGTAGTTTGCACCCGATTTTGACGCTAAAGTGTTAATTTTTGACCTGTCCATCAATTTTATTAGTTGACTTAGTACCGGCTGTCCGGAGAAATTTGTACCTTTGCCCATAGATTTGGAATTTTTGGTTGTAGCAAACGCAAAATTACAAATCTTTGGGGACTTGCCGAAAGGTTTGTCCCCTTTTCTGTCGACTCAGCTCAATTTTTTATCGGACACCAATAATAACCAATATAAACTTCTTCATTATAACATCTGTTATTGTATCTTTGTCCTTGCATAACTAAAAAGGTAATTCTGCACTTTCATTACCTTCTTGATCCATTTACAATGGCACAACGACACAAGTTCTTCGCGTTCAAGCACTGGCAACATGTCCACGCATTTCCGTAATTCCTCATCGCTCCATTGACTATAATAGAGCTTCTTCGCTTGTTTAATAATGTACTCGTAATCTGTCATAACTTGCAATATAAAAAACAGTGGCAAAGATACAAACTTATATCCATGCCACCAAGCAATTCTACTCCACAAGGCTTGTGGAAATGGCATTTCATTCCCAAGTCACCAGTTCGCGAGGGAGGGATATTTTCTTGGGCTCACCTCGCTTACCTTTTATGTAATATTGTTCAGCAATGCTACTATCAAGTATGGAAGTAAAAACCTTCCTGATTCTTGTGCATTTCTCATTGATAGAGTTAAGCAGCGGATTAGTAACATCCTCAATACTCTGGAAGGCTCTATCAGATAATCCCCAAGGGCGAACCTTGTCATAGATTCTTGTCAGCTCTTCACGATAGTCTGGTAAGTCCTTGAAGTTGATACCTTCAGGATGCTTCAGGAATAGCAGATACACTGACTTTACCAGAGGCTCCAAATGCACCTCCTTACGCTCATCGCCCAGGAATATCCTATAGTTCCTGCTAATTATCAACATAGGCAATGGATGGCAGCAGAACAACTGTGAGATTATCTCCTCTTCAGTCATCCCATACGCCTTAAGCATCTGCACTTTTTCCTGCATCTCCTTGATGAGGATAGAGCAATGAAACTGCTTCAACCCTTCGCTCTCTGTGCCTTTCGTGTGTTTCATAGTTTGTAGTTGTGTTTAGTTAGTAAATATGTTAATCATGGCATCCGAAGTTCACTCGTCAGAGAACACCTGCTTCTTGATGAGTCGAAGCAGGTATTCTACTGCCTTTGGAGCCTTCTCGCGAGCCGTTGCCAGCTTCTGAGCAAACTCATCCTCAGTGATGTCAGAGTTGAAGTCATCCACCAACTCCCGAGGATCGTCAGATGTCTTCACGAGCCCCAAGCCCTTACGCTTCATCAGATAACGAAGCGACAGGATACCCTTGTCATACTTTGGCTTGGCCTTGATGAGTTCCTGCATCAGGTTCAGGCCATTGTCGCCAATGTGCAACTCGTTAAGCATGGCAATCATGTAGAGCACCTTGCAGTCTGGAGTTGACATATCGAACACGTCACCCATCAGCACATTCACAGCATCAGCCTCCTCGTAGCGTTCGAGCTTGGCCAAACTGCGTGATTTCACATAAAGCACCTCCTGACACTGATGCTGAGCCAACACACTATCAGCATACGCCAAAGCCTGCTCGTACTTCCCTGCATAGAGACTCAACAGGGCCACAAGGAACTTGGGTGCCCAATGGTCTGCCTCCATCAACGATGCTGGAACCTCTTCTACACACCCATAGAGTTCTTCATCACAGATCATGGTATCGAGGAAACGCTTAGCCTGCTGCATCGCCTCTTTGATGTCACCTGCCTCAGCTTTCTTCTGCACCAGCATCAGATACTGTTTGGCAGCCTCATCATAGTCGTGATGGCTCAACAACTGATACACAGCCTTTCCGCTCTCAATCTCACTGTTGATCACCTGTTCGTCATTATAGCCATTGGCATACGACAGCACTTCACGACTCGTATGAGCATACTGAGGAATGATAGGACGCGAGAGGAACAATCCACCCAACGAACGCACACGACTCAGTGCTACATAGAGTTGGCCTGCAGCGAACATACCCCTACTCAGATCAAGGTAGAGTTTGTCGAAGGTCATACCCTGACTTTTATGCACTGTGATGGCCCAAGCCAATCGAAGCGGATACTGGGTGAATGTACCCATCAGTTCCTTCTTCATCTTGCGCTCGTCCTTGTCGTACTCATAGCTGTACGACTCCCAAGAGCAGTTAGGCACCACGTAGGTCTCACCACCCTCAATAGTTACCTTTATCTCGTCCTTCGACAACTTGGTCACTTTGCCAATGGTGCCATTCACCCAGCGCTTATGCGGATCGTTGCGAGTAAACATCACCTGAGCACCCACCTTCAGCTTCATGGTCTTATCCACAGGGAAACGCTTCTCCTCGAACTTACCTGTCACTGTACCCTCGTAGGTGTACTCCTCAGCCTCAATCTCAGCAAGTCGCTTCTGATTGATGTCATCAGCAGTCCTATTGAGAGAAGCCAGCGTTATCACTGCCCCATCCTCTTTCGTTGGCTGGCAGACGCGTTCATTCAGATGCATCAGAATCTCTGGAGTCGTCTTGTTTAGGCGAATGCTCTCAAGAATTTTGAGGAAAGCCTCATCCTCCTGACGATACACCTTCTGGAACTCGATCTTCACCAATCGCATGCGCTTGATGACATCTGCCTTGTAGAAGAAACAATCATCCGCATGATAAAGGTCGTGCATCAGATCGCTTTCCACACCTTTCTTCAATACTGGGGGCAACTGGAACATATCACCCACGAAGATCACCTGCTTACCTCCAAAAGGAAGCGAAGAGCGCAGCGTCTTTCGCATCGTGTAGTCGATAGCATCAATGATGTCGCAGCGCACCATCGATACCTCATCTATAATGATGGTATCAGTATGGATCAGCGTCAGGATTCTCGCCTCACTCATCTTCCCCATCGTGCCTGGCATACAGACATCCATGGGCAGTCCGAAGAATGAGTGGATGGTATCTCCACCTGCAAGAATAGCAGCCACACCTGTTGGAGCCAGTGTGATAAACTGCTTATCCACCATCTTCTGCACATTACGCAAGAAGGTTGTCTTACCTGTTCCTGCACGTCCCGTGAGAAAGAAACTACTGTTGGTGTTGGCAATCAGCTCGAAAGCCATCACCTGCTGCTTGTTCTGTGTGTCGATCATGTTCTCCATAATTATTTCTGTTCAAGTTTGGGAAGTATTTGGGTTAAACGTGTGTTGAAGTCTGGATCAAGGAAGCTCTTGTAGCATCCGTTGATCAGTTCAGAGGCCTGGGCAGCAATCTGCTCTACAGGAGCACAGATGCGCTGAGTTTTCATCACGCCAGTCAGATAGTCCTTCACCATCTGCTCCGACTCCTGGCGGATAAACACCTCGTTGCGGAACACCTTATCGTAGTCGCGCTTCTGGATGAGTTCCATCTTCTGCCCGTTGAAGGCATAGAGCTCGATGCTGTCGATGTAGGTCCAGCTGTGATACAGCCCTACCTTCTCCAGGATGACGATGCGATCGCAGAATCGAATGCCTCGATAGTAACGATGTCCGCCATTGCTCTCAAATTCGTCGCAGATGAACATCTTCTGACTGTCATCCCAGACGGGAATATGAACTCGCGGATTGCCGAATGACGGCAGAATGCTGTCAAACAGGTTTTTGTTGATTGCTTTAGTCAATGTTGCCATAGTCTTGTTGATTTTAATGGTTAAACATCTTGTTATCTATGTCGCATGCAGTAGCCCTTAGGCTAACTGCTTGCGTTGAGTCTCTTCGATCATGCCTCTTGCAAAGCTGATTAGGTCCTGATCACTCACGCGAGCCCCCTGAATCTTCAGTTGACCTTCAAGGAAGCCTTTCAGCATTATGATGCTCTGCTCCTTGGCAAACTGCTCGCTGAAGATGCGATAGTCATAGCCACCCCAGTACTTCTGAGCAATGAGGTTCGCTTTCTGCCCATCGAAGCTGTAGAGCTTGATACCATTCAGGAAAGTGTGCAGATAACCTTGCCCTAGGTCGTAATAGACCACCAACCTATTCGATAGACGTATCGCTTTGTAGTACATATTCTCTGCAGCGCTGGTGTATCCCTGCGACAGGAACACATTCTTAGCAGCGTTGTATGTCACTTGCTCGCCAGAGAGTGCTGGAAGAGCCTTGGTTGCGATAGTTTGGAGTGCTGTATTCATCATAGTCGTTATCTGAATTTAGTTCCCACCACAAAGCATTTGCAGCATCAATCTCGAGGTGGTTTCGATGATTGACGCTGCAAAGGTAAGACGATTTCCGCAACCTTGCAAGAAAAACAACCTTGCGAACGGTTCCGTTCTACTTAGAACCGATTTCCGTTTCTTCTATAAGTTGGATGTTGGAAGCAAAAAAGGGATATTGTTCTTTGGTCTTGTCGTTGTTGTTCTCACCATACTTAACAATTTTCACTTTCTTTCCAAGCCATTCTCGCTGTTTAACAAAAACAGGATTCACACACACTTTAGTGCCTATATGATAGATTCCTTTATCTAATTCGATAACACCGGTTAAATCAATTTTGTCCTTCTCGTCTTTTGAATCCTTAGCTTCAAGTTTTACACATTTTTTACGGTTATCCTCCTTGTCAGAATTTGTAGCAATATAGTTATTCATCCATGTAAGAATCTCACAGAATTGAAGTGCAATACTGAATACCAATTGTTTTGAATTACCTCCAACAGATTTTATCTGATCTTCGTAATTCAGTATTTCTTCCTCTGTCAATTCTGTATTATGAGAATGCTCAAATGAATGAGAGTTAGCATTGCCCAGGTTTATAATCAAAGACATCATATCTTGAATGTGCCTTGGTGTAATTCCACCATCTCGATGCTTATAACCTAACTTTTCTGCATCTCTACCAATTACAAACATAAAGCATTGGTTTATGTTGACAATACCACCCCTAAAGAAGTCCTCGGGTATTATATCTACTTTTTGGGCCTCCCTAAAAACATACTCCAATGCCTTTCTTAAAGGGTTGAAGAAATATCGAGGTTTAAAATCAGGGTGTGAATCCGGAAAATGCATTGTTTCAAGAATGGTTAAAATATCATCACAAACCTCAGGGTTCAGCTGTAATAACTGCTCATAATGGTCACAATACATTTTCCGTATTTGGAACCTAGTCGAATTGTCAACGGTCTCTTTTATGTCATGTATCAATAGTAAGTCATCTTTCTCCTTGATATAGAAGTTGCCAAAGCTCTGCTCAAAAGTCTCATTATCCATCAAGTCGGGTTGACCTGTAGAAATGAAATATGGTACTCGATGTCGTGCAGGAAGTTGATCTATATGCCTAATAGCCTTTCTTAAGCCATCAAGTTTGGCCACTTCATTTTCTTCTGATTGGTCAAACATCTTGGCGTCAAGCAAGACCGCATCCCATTTGCTTAAGTTGCTATCAAGTGCCTCCATTCCAGCCTTTTGAGTCCGAAATGGATGCAAATAGATATTATGTATGACTTCACATTCATTTTTGAACTGCGTCATCTTGTCCCATTCGTCATCTATCCAAATGACCTCATACTTTGGTTTCATATTCATTTGCTTATTGGTAAATATATACGTATTATTGTGATTTCATCCTTAGTCAATACATCGAAATCGCCACCATAGTGAGAAACAATGGATTTTATGATGTAACCACCATTGCCAGTACCACCATGTTCTCCAGCCTTTTCCCCACGTATTCCATAACGCTCTTTAGTCATACCGTTAGGTAATGGATTCCCATTGTTGGAGAAGTCGATTTGATACATCTCACGCTCGACATCATATGACAGGTCAATGCCTATATAATAGTCTGTGCGAGTATTGTCTGTAAATCCGTGATTACGGGCATTGTCAATGATGTTCGTCACCAAGCGCTGAAAATCTACTAGGGCTATTTCAACTAAAAGAGGCAAATTCTCTTTTGTGAGAGACTGTATGAACTGTTTCATGTCAACCCCTTGCTCATTGTTCTTTTCCCATTGCTCAATTAAGTCAGGCAATACGAATCCTGCCCTATTGAATGATTCTCGATCACAATCATATTCGATAGCGAATCCTTCACTATCATCATGATTCACTTCTATTTCCTCAAGTAGTTTATCAAGGTTTAAAAGTTCTGGCTTTCCGAACTTATCTTCATTGCTCAGATGGTCTACTATGGTGGAAAGACTCGTTAAAGCTTCGTGAGTATACACGAGTTGACTACGCATATGCTTTTTTAGCTCTTCCAAGTCACTACTTTCCTCAATATAGTGAAGCATGAGGCGCTCAGATGATGCCAATTGGCGTAAATGTGGACGCATATCATGCTTTCTCATTCGCACCTCATTAATATAGTCGGTTTTCATAGCCTGCACTTTATCTCCGAGTTCATTGGTAACAGTCTCTTCCTTCTTCATTCTATAAAGCTCATCTCCTATGACACGCTTATCTGTCGGGACAAGAATACTATCAAGATGAAATCCTATGCCATACTGCTCGTAGGCAATCAGTTGTCTGTAAACAATTGGCAGCCTTAATAATGCAGCAAGTGTTTTGGCATCAATACCGCCTTTCGGACGGAAAACAATAATGCCTTTACTAACGGCATATGGATTACCTGTTGACTGCACAATAGCCACACGAACTCCATGCTCAACCGAACGCTCATAAAGAACGACATCACTATTGCCATCTATAAAGGTACACTGACGGTATTCCAAGACATGATGACCTTTCTTAGTGTTCATTTGAACCCAAATAGAGTCAACGAACTTTCCTTCTTTGTTAAAGGCATAGTCTTTACTTCCCTCAACAAAGGTAGGATTGTTGGGACAATCAGCCTTCCTTATGGTTGACATGTCCATATCTCCAGTGAACAAAGGAGTAAGGTCGCTCATAGATATCCATGGAGTGTCTTCTGGCAAATCGTATTGTACATCACGAACAGAAGTCGTTTCCAACGTACAAAGAGTTGAAAGGGGCACAGGAAGCTCTGCTTCAGAGGGCCTTTCGATAGTATAAACCTGCGGCACTAATAGCTCTTGTGACAAACAATCCGCAGAGACAGTTACCGTCTTACGTAATCCTGTAATAGGATCCACGCCACCATTATGCATGATAGCATTGAACTTTATATTGTCAAAAGACAGCATATAATGCTTTGTATCAAAGTCATTACTTGCAGTCCTTGCATCAACAAGAAGAACATCATTCTCAGTACGTCCTTTTTCAGCTATCAGCAGGCAATACGTTTCGAAGGATGCATTGTTGCTCATCACCTGAGGCAACTGGACAATCTCCTTGATGGATTTATCCTCAACAAGCATCTTTCTGAATTGAGCGTTAGCATCTAAAGACGCATTCTCTTTATCCAGTTCCTTTCTAACAGAATCCAGTTCTCTATATTTTAGAGTCGCTGAAAGTTGCTTTCTGTAAGAAGAGTTCTTCTCCTCAACGAGTACGCTTGGAGGGCATAGCAATACAAGTTTTCCGCCCACAGGCAGTTTCTCGTATGCCTCACATATACGATTAATATCTTTGCCGTTATCACCATCCTTAGGTAGATATGATATGATAGCGTCAAAAGATGATGGTTTTTCATCGTCTACAGCCTTAATGCCGTTAGCATAGACGACAATTCTGGTCCATGCATAGGACATAGTGTCACAATAGAATGTGCATCCTTCAAACAGGTTCGCCAACTGAGCAAAACACGTGTTTGGATAAAACACTTTTGAACCGGCAGCAATTTCCACCCGTGTCTTTATCAACTCCAGCACTTCTACAGGAATAGTAAAAGCATCCTTTCCGTCATGTCGATGAACCCATTCTAGGCTATCATCACAAGGAGTAAGAATGATGTAATTCACCATTTCCTTGAAGTGAGTTTTCATGAATAACTCTTCTTCATCAGTAAAAATGGTCTTGTCATAGACATCAGGAAGGAGCCATGCAAGCACATCCTTCTCAGCATCTTTTCCTGCAACTTCTGAATAGAAGTGACCAAGAAGTTGCTCGTTCACCTGCAAGTGCTTAATCCAGTCCTCAGTATGAGGTCCTTCGCCATACATGCCACCACCGAAGGAAAGACCCTCTTCTTTCATCAAGTCAACAGATTCCTGTTCCCAATAGTCATTATCAGCCTTTGCATCTTTTGCAATCTGACTCTCATAACCAACCTTTCTTCTGTAAAGCTCTACGAGGTTAATCACTCTCTGCTGGATCTCTGCTGCGTTCTGTACGTTCTGCATAGTTTCTTGTGTTTTTGTTGTTAGTACTCTATTTCAGGCATTTGTGTCTCAAATGCGCTGCAAAGGTACAACCTATTTTTGATTGCTGCAAGTAAATCACCATTATGAACGGTTCTGATCTCCTTGGAACCGTTTCTTAACCCTATTTTATATAGTCTTATATGCATAATCCTTTGGTTTTACGCTTCATTTTTTAGGTATAACCTTGATGGTACATCTGACAGTGGATATGCCAATTTTGGCGTAGAATAAAAAACATACAGTTTATGCATTGTGCGAGTCATTGCCACATAAAGTGCTTTTCTTGACTCGTTGTCTGATGCGCCATTATACATAGGCAGGATTACAATGTCGAATTGCAAACCTTTAGCACTATGATAAGTCATGATTTTCGGTATAACAGTGCTGAAATCAAGTGAATCAACGTAATGTGAATCTTTTGCTACATCAGTAGAGTATTTGAGTTCACATCCTACATCCTTTTTTCGGAGTTCCTCGCTCACCTTCAAAGCGAGTTCATTGGACGGAAGGAGTATTCCAATACTTTTGCCTTCATTGCTGCCAATGATGCTATTTATTGCGTCAATCTGCTCATCTACAGAACTTTTGTATATTATATAAGGTAGGCTTTTCTCCTTGTTCTGATACACTTTTTCCTTATAAGGGTCAACATTTACGCCTACATAATCCTGTGTTATTTTAGCTACAGAGCGAGGGAGACGATAATTGTTGTATAGCTTAAGAACATTGAGTCCTGTAAGTTTAGCGATGTCCTCAATGGTCAATGTCAGTTTACCATATTGCCTATATATCGACTGTGCAGTATCACCAAAGAACATAAAGCATTTCTTGGCAGCTTGCATAAACTGGAGGATTTCTTCTTTGGTGAAATCCTGTATTTCATCCACGATGAGATAGTCAGCAGTAGGCATTTCATGGCGCAACCACTGATAATGATAATAGAAACGATATGGACCTATAGGCTTACCGGTACTCATAAATCCCGTTAAGGACTTTGTATACGCTATTAGAATCACATCTTCGCCCTGCTGCGCTATTTGCTCTGCTTTATGCATGGCTATAACGGACTTTCCACTTCCCGCACAACCAGCTACAAGCATAGACTTGTCAAGTGTCCGCTCTATCAAGTCTAACTGATCATCATCCATTGATTCTTCATCAACATCCCAATCAGAATTAACTCTTAAAGCAGAAAGGAGATTACCGTGAAATTGATTCACGACTATCGGTTCTTCATCTTCTTCGTGAGTATCGACTGGAGCCATCTTCTCCAATTCTTTTTTTAGTTTTTCTATTTCATTTTGCTGCTCAAGCATTCTTGATTCCATCTCCGCAGTTTTTTGTTCCAACTGCATCTGTTCGTTTTCTGCTTCCAATTGCAGTTTCTTAGCAGTTAGAATTGCAGCCTTCTGTTCCTCTATGACAGCATTCGCATCGCTAATCTGCCTCTTAGCTTTCTCTAACTCATCTTTTCCATCGCTAAAAGTGAATTCATCAAGACTGTCAAAGAAGGAAATGATTGAATGCTGCAGAACATTATTGCTCTTCATGAAGTCAAAAAAGCCAGGGAAAAAAGTAGCACATGCTAAGGCTTGTTTCTTATCGTTCATGCTTGACGCTCCTGTATGGCTACCAAGTTCGCTGGCCGTACTATACCATTGGTACAGATTTGCGGCGTTGGTTTCAATTCCTTTCTTCAGTCTTTTCTTCTGTTGGTCAACTCTTGAAAAGGCCACATCAGAGTGCTTATAGAAATAGACCCAAGGAAGGATTGCTGCGAGCGCACTCCCCTGGATTCTTCTGAAATCATTTTCAATGATATATCTTTCACTTGTCCTGTCTTTCTTTATTGACACATTGCCGGATATGATATCCTCAGCAAGGTCGTCGTCTGACACAAACTCATGAATCAATAATTTACACAGAAGTTCTATGGCAGGACGTATATTCCTGAAGAACCCTCTGTAATCTCTTTTGTTAAAAGCATCTACGGCAATATCGTAGTCATGCTTTAAATATTCTTTTATTTCTTCCATATCCAGTTTATTCTATTATTCCTATTCCTGCAATTTGCACCACATAAATATAACCTTGTTTTTTTGCTTTAGCCTCCCATTTATTTATAAAATCAGGATTACCAGTCGCCACAGTGTCTTGATAAGTCCAAGCACATATGTCACTAACATAAAAACCTGGCAAATTAAATCTTCTTTTTAGGCGACATGCGACTTTACTTAATTCACTTTCTTTTGAGAGTCTTCCTATATAGTAATCATTATGCTTTATAAAGCATTTTCCATATTGGTCACAATCAATGATGACCTCGTCATCTTTCCTCACGTGATTAGTTATATACTCATCTTTTTCGAACATGGTGTCAGATAGGGTATATGAAAGATAATATTTATCAAGTCCCGGCTCGTATTCCATAATTTGATTGGCAGTATTTTTCGCTTGGATAATTCTTTCTTTAGATTCAATAGCCTTTTCACGTTCACCCTTATAGACATGTAAATATTTCTTTGCGCGAGTATATGCAACAAACATTAGCCTTTTTTCTTCATCTATATCAGCAAGGTCATCTTTCATAAGACTATCACCTAACTTATAATTATGATGCGGCGTTAATGGAAGAGAAGCTGTAGATGGTGTTATAACAACCACATCAAATTCGAGCCCCTTTACTTTATGCATAGTTGTAAGAATGATTGTTAAATGATTTTCTTTTAAGATACATTGATCCTGCTCCTTATACTGATTATATATTTTATACACGCCACCGTCATCACGACTTGCCACATTTTTTATATATTCAGCCATGTCTCCCCGCGTATGAGAATCATCATCCGATCGAATAGAGTCCAGATAGTTCAGGACTAGAGTATAAGCAACGTCTAACAAGAATTCGTCCCATTCTGGCGAATCCTTCATTTTCTTTTCAATATACCTTCTAATGTCCAAAGCAATCTCTTTAGATCTCTCATTTAGGTCATCATTAGGCCTTGCATTTAGGATTCTGATAATATCAAAGATTTCTCGCTCTCTCCAAAGATCGCACGTATTAGCTCCTTGTATGCGAATTCTCACATCACTAGGTACAATCGTTTTGATCTGCGAGTATCCAAAATATACTTCGCTATTTTTCCTAAAGAATATGGCAATGGTATTTATTCTTCGAGATTCATCGTGGGAATTGTCTGCAACGACGTTTTCCTGTTTTACCCATGAGATTAAACTGGGCAATTCTTTATGCCATTCCTTTTCTGGTTCCTCTACATTATCAGTATACCGTACATATTCCCATGTTGGCTCATGCTCCATTAGTGAGGCGGCAGAATGAGGCAGTTCGTACCCTTTCGGGATAAACTTTGCTGATGCATCCAATATCTTTTGATACGAACGATAATTAGTTGTCATCGTTAGTTGAACAGGTTTAAGCTCCTTTTTCAACTGTTCATAGTATGGCTGAGGATTAAGCTTCTCAGCATACTCTTCTGGAGTCAAATTATCACCCTTGGGAACTCTGTCGAAACCATATATACTCTGGTTTATATCACCAATAGTGAAGAACCTGGCCTTCCTATAAATCTTATGGATTCTCAGGAGTGAGTCAAGACGTGTTTGCGTTATATCTTGAAACTCGTCAACCAATACGAACTCTATCTGTGGGAACAGGACTTTAAAGTCCCGAACATTGTTGTTTAGATATTTAAGAAATTCCGCCTCCCACTGCTCTGTTGGGATGTTATTAAGTTTATCTCCCATACACTTCTTGGCCAATGCATGGAATGTATATACATGCAGTTGATGAGCTATCTTGCTTAGTCCCAGTTTCGTAAAGAGTGTGTCAAGTCGATTCTTTAACTCTGTTACAACCGCACGATTATAGGCAAGGACAAGTAGATGGGAAGGCTCTATATGCTCTCGATAGATTAACCTTGCACAGCGTAAGGTTAATACATGTGTTTTTCCAGAACCTGGCCCTGCCAACACATTGACATTCTTATTGATAGGCTGTTGGTAGATTTCAAACTGCTGCTTATTTCCTTTAAGTTTATCCTCTTCTTTTTTCAGTTCTTCTTCTGTCAGCTCTGCCATCAGGTCGGATCCATCGGGTACATACTCTCCTGCCAATCTCAGATATTCATCATAGTTCCTGCATTGGAAATATTTCCGGATATACTCTGATTGTTTGTCTTTCCCGACTGTTGAGAATATCTCCATCGCTGCCAGACGGACTTTCTTGACCCGTTCTTGGTCATCAAACTCTTGTCGATATTCATACATGGGAGACTTTTCGTCTAATCCTTCATCTATAGGCTTGTCTGTCAAATCTGTTGCGTAAATCTCCACACCAGACTTCAGCAATGGTGTGTGATCTATATAGCTAAGGCGTTTCAGAATAGAAAGCATCGCATCGAAATATGCGAACCCCTTAGATATTAATCCATTTTGTTTTATAGTGTCTGCCCAATTAAATGGTCCGGATTGTTCGCATGTAAACTTGATCCAGTCAAGACAATCGTTTTCAAGTGTGTCGAGGTAAGAATATACATCCTTGTTTTTCAGTGTAATGTGATACTCAACATCGTTTTCTGTTTTCACAATCTTGTATGTCACATACTTAGGCAAATAATACAATATGGAAAACATTTGAGCGCCAACTCTCGTTAGAATGTTTTTCCTGAATGTATCATAGACTGTGACAGCCCCTCTCGGTAGAGCTTTAAACTCTTCTTTCCAAGGCATGTATTTTATCTTCTTATTGCCACTCTGTCCATCTATCAGTATGCCGCTATAGTCAACATCATCCATCAAATGCTTGAAGATGTGCTCACGCTCCTCTTGCAGGATAACACGCTCTTGGTCTATCTTACAATCAGAAAGAAGATCCCTTAATCCTTCAAAAGCTATGTGAAGCGCAAAGATGTTGGTATTATGGCTTGTCATATAACGAGCTTCACCATATCTACGTGGCCTTAACTCGCAACGTATATTCTCGTTGAGCGATATTAAGTCGTACTGGACTAAATGCAGAAGTTCGTTCATAAGTCTGTTAAGCCCCATGCGGAGAGAATTCCGTGTAGCTCTTAAGTCAACAAGGACAGGTACTCCGTAACGACCTATCTTGTTGACAAGATAAACGTACAAGTCATTTTGTGCCCAATGGTTCTTGTCACTATTATTAATCGTAATATCTAAAGCGGCCATATCCAGATACCCTTGCCTGATGTACCCTATATGACTATCCCCTTTACCTTTTCCTATGTACTCCAGCCAGTAAAATGCAAGTTTTGAAGCCGTTATATCATTAAAGTGCTCTGGATCATCATTCTTTACCCAAATGTTATAGGGTACAACAACTGGTTTCTGTTTTGTTTCCTCCAGTGTTTGGAATCTTGTAATATAGCCAATGATACTTTCTTTTGCCTCGGAAAGATTTGACCAGCTCATCTGACTCTTAATCAGTAGATCTTTCAACTTCCTAAAATCTTCATTCGATGCAAGACACATTGCCGGTATCTTTTCGTCACGGAGTGCATCAGCATACATGTCTTTGTTACGCCCTGCACGACCAACTTCTTGCAGATAGTCCTCCATGACTGAAGGTGGATTGAAATGCACAATATAGTGAACATTAGGTATGTCCATACCCATTCCAAAGGCCTTTGTCGCACATAGTATATAGATAGGCTCCACACCTTGTTTACGCTTATATTGCTCATAGACGTCATTTCTTCTCTCTGCATCAAGTCCTGCATGGTAATATCCAATACGGTCAATGCATTTAGACAGAACAGTATCTGGCTTGGCATACAAACTTGCCTCACTCAAAGCATCTGATACTTCTTCGCATTGTCTGTGCGTCCTACAGAAAATGAGCATACAACTCTTTTCGAAATTGATATGATTCGACTCAATAAATTGGATAATCTCTTCGATACGTGCTGCATTTTCGTGTTTTGTCTGTCTAAAGTTAATTGATATATGTGGACGGACTGGGTTGCTGTCTGTTTCGCCTAATTGCATAGGAGGTTCAAATCCTTCGTCACGAAAACACTTTGCAAAGTCTTCGCTAACTTGAGTGGTAACTGTGGCGGAGAATAGCGTAATCATGATATCATACGCATGCTTGAGTTTTAAGCTCTTTTTGATAGCATTCCGATAGTCTGGACGGAAATCCTGTCCCCATTGTGACACGCAATGGGCTTCATCGAACACAATATATTCTAATCCTTTATCCGCTTCTAGCCTTTGGTAGAGTACATTCATAAACGAACGGACTCTGAATCTTTCAGGCGTAACATAGAGCAAGGCTAATTCGCCAGATCGTATGCGACTATATATTTGCCTTACTTCTGGCATCATGCGGTCGCCGCTAAGAAAATCTACATTCGTAACAAATCCCTTCTTCTGCAATTCTTCTACTTGGTCTTGCATCAAAGCCCGCAACGGAGTGACAACCATTGTCAACTTCCGACTAAACATTGCTCTATATAAGGCCGGGCCCTGGAACAATACGGATTTTCCACCTCCCGTTGGCATGGATACGACACAATCGCCACGACGTTCAAGAATATGAGGCAAAACGGATAACTGGGTTTCCAACCACTGACTATTCTCTCCAATGAAGATTTTACGGATATAGTCCATGGCCTCAGCAGTTTCCATATTAAAGTCCTCAGCATGAATGTCTTTAAAATGCTTCTTGGCTATATCGTATGCCTTTTCATACTCATCTTTATCATTCCATAGTGACACCTTCAGCCATTTTGCATTGCATTCTTTTGCTAAATCGGTATAGTCATCGAAGTGAGAATCAATGATAAACAATTGTGAGTCCTCACTGTTGGCTTTCATCAACGAGCAATAATGCTCAAATATTGGCCACGATGCATAAATACATTGCTTTGGTGTTGTCTTACGCGTCTTGTCGTCTTGATCCTCATCAGCGTCATCTTCTATATCATCCTTAAAGGGTAATTTATCCCACATCAGCATATATCTGTCAATGTCCATATTGTCCCAAACATAGCAGAAGGCCTTATCTGTCCTGTATGAGCCAATCTCATTGACGAACTGATCCTTACTAATAATAACCATTCCATTATGGTGACTACCAATATACTCCAGTTTGCGAAATCCTGTACCATGTTGTGGAACATAAAAACCGAGTGTCGATGCATATTTGTTCAACCCATCTATCTCGTCAAGGTCGTTGACAATATAGACGATTGGCATATTGGGGCATGTCTTATGCACTTCTTTGAGTATCTCAAACTGAAACAACCAATACTTGCTGCGTTGTGTAGAACCTACGCTTACTCTCTGCTCTGCATTGTCTTTCTGTTCCCTGCTGACTTGGGTGATACTGATGTTATTATTTGTCTGTCCTTCAAGTTTCCATTCTACGGGTTGGAATCCTACTCTAAAATGAGATTCGAACTCTTTCTTGTAGGCTTGATACTGAAAGTTCTGGTAAATTGAGAAAGTGTTGTCCCAATTACGTTCTGCCCAGAAATTAGCTGTCAACTTAGGCTTCGTAATATTCAGTTTCTCTAAATCATCATCTTTGACTACGGCAAAGTTCGTTGAAGCCATAGCGAATGGTAACTTACAACCTCGAGCTAAAAGATCAGCAAATGACCAAGTAGCTATGCAGCATTTGTGAATACGGTCATGTAACTCTATTCCAATCACAAAAATATGCTGATAGTCTGTACTCGTAATCGTTGGATTCTCAAACGAGTCAATATCTATACAGTCAATATGACTCTCACTGACTTTCAAGTAGTCACGCAAAAACTCATCGCTGAATGTGATTTTGGATGGCTTATCCCCCTCTGTTCTCAAATATTGCGGAATATTGGCGACTATTGGAGTCCTTGATTCTTCACAAAATCTAAGCAGTATCTTTTGCGATAACGGATTATCAAAAGGTTGTATTTTGACCATATCCGCATCTACGGACATCAGTTGATAGTCCTTTTCATGACCAGGGAATTGTAGAGGAATAACTTGGGCAATTCGTGGCCAAAGATTATTAGGCGCCACAATTAACGTCCTTTCCTCGGAAGGAATCTGCGATATTCGAGAAAGGTCTTTTGACAGTTTTACGCTCAAGGGACGTAGTTCCTGGAAGAACCTGTCCTTTTGAGTAGCAGTTTTTTCAAAGAAATCTTTAAATACCGGCTGTTGCAAAGTCTCTATTATAGAATTTAACTCCTTGGGCAAGAATTCTTTTAGGCTGTTACACAAATCTGGTCGTAGAGACAATCTGTATAGCTGATTCCAGAACAAATCATTAGTTAGTTTTACATCACCAGCTGCAGTGTGTTCTGTATGAAGAGAATATGCATACCTGCACGGGTTAAGCAAGATTTCAATCTCAAGCGTATCCCAGATAAAAGACTTGGTAGTATATCCTTTCCTTTCTAATATAGGCAAATCCCATTGGCGAATGTTGTGGCCAACAACGATAGGAGTTCTTGCAATAGCTCTTCCTAATGTGGACAACTGCTCTTCTGAAGAATAGGGTCTTATATTGTCTCCTTTCAGAATAGCAAACTCCTTGATGTCTTCTCCAACGGTTTCAATATCAAACGTCATATAAGGAACCTCGGCTTTACACTTGTCCCACTGATCCATTATATACGTATCATACAGGTTTGTTTGCTTAAAATGATTATAGACGATTTCTTTGCCAATTTCATCTGGTAGTTCAGACACATATTGGTATTGATGGTCCTCATCCATTTGCTTAATGCCATTCGCAATAGTATCATGGTCAAGGCAAAGTAGTAAATCCTTGTATTCATCCTCATCAAGAAACTCTGACGTGCTTAAAAGGAAGCGACAAACAATCTCAGGTGACAGAGTGTGGACAGACTCAATATATGGTTGAATCTCCTTGATATGCCTATAACAAGACTCCACTCCAGACATGAGAAAGACATACCAATTGAGTTTGTCTGAGGCAATGGAACTTTCTGCAATATACCCGGCTAGTTCTTTCTCTTGCTGCTTTCCCAATGACAAAACCTTATTCCAAATATTCAATAACGAGACATAAGATACATCAGCAAGATTATTAAACTCAGAAACCACACTCGGATGTTTAATCCAATCTGTTGTCTTAGTGAGTGTCGTTAAATAAATACGGACTGCTGAGTTAGGATGATATTCTGGATCCGACAAATAGGCAATAAGCGTTTCTGGCATAAGTGCTTCAGATAAGAACTTTTGACACCTTTCACTGCTAGTCAACATCTTCTGGTTTACGAAATCCCAAAAAACAGTTTTGCACTTGTCAAATGTCAGAGCAGATAGCTTCTCAAGGAAATCTGTAACATTATAGTTGTTTAGAGCCTTAGAAACTTGGGCTAAATATAATGATTCTACAATTTGTTTTTCTTCAGGAGAGTTGAGATTTGGCAAAGAGTCCGTAAGTAGTTGTTCTATCCGAGTATCTCTGTCAATGTATTCGGACAATACACTATAAGCAACGTCTTTCTGTGAGTGTAAATCTGATAACAGATTCTGGAGAATGATACCTTTTCCATCTTCTGTAGAAAAAAAGAGGTTGTGTATAGTTCTCTGGAAATAATACCTGACCGAGTCCCGGCGAGTCGTTCCTATTATACTGGCGTACTTACCGACATGTAATTTTCCTAAAGTATATATTTCCTGAGAACACGTAATGGGGCGAATATCATTGGCTTTATTCCTTGATTTTGAACCTGTCATAGTAAATGTAACACATGTTCCTACGGATATTTGTTCATCGCTCTTCCAGTCTGATTTCTTGAAATAGACTTCTTGTACTGAGCGTGATGGATCTGCCGGGGCCAAGTTTTCACCATAGGTAACAAGGAATCCAAAGCCCTCACTTCTTTTATAGAAAGTGACGAACCCCAGACAAACAGGCTTCTTGTCATCATGCTTAGGGTTTGGTAGTTCTATTTCGGGCAAATTGGACAAATCCAACAAGCCAAGTTCCTTATAACCTATAATATATTTCGAAGAAACAAATACTTTATGTTCCATTTTGCCTTATTAATTTCGTTTGGGATATTGTTCCAAGAAATTGTCACATTTCAAGTAAACTTTTCTTAATTCCATATTTATCTCTGTTATTTCAACCTCAAGCATGTTCCCGAGGAGAATATAATCGAAGAAATTTGTGTCCTTTTCAAAACCAATCGTTTTCTTATGTAGCAATGCTGTAATGGAATTCCCTATGTCAATTGATAAGCCAAATTCTAGGACGCGTTGAATAGATCCTTTGACTTTCATACCAACGTAAAATTTATCCTGAACTTTCTTCCACGGATCATCTTGCAATCTTTTTATACTTAACATCACACTGCCATTCTCCTGTATTTTGACTACCACAGCCTCAATCTCATCTTTCTCTTTTATTTGACACTTATTACTTGTCCATGATACTTCGGAAACAGGTAAAAAACACACTTTAGAGCCTAAAAGGACCCTAATCATTTTTTTATCGCCTCCATCTACTATACCTTTGACAATATGCCCAACTTGTAATTCGACATTATCAGATAAGTCCTTTATCTCAATAGATTGCTCAGCCATAACAGTTTTGATTTTGTCGCAAATTTAGTTTTTTTTTTCGATAAAAACAAATTGTTCAATAAAAAAAAACAAAGACAAGTCTTTTTCCTTAATTATGGTCATATTTATATTAAGTTTCATCCTTGTTTGTTCCTCGCCGCGCCTTCCCTCCTTACTTCAATAATTCACTATTTGTCATTATTTGGGCACAATTGCTCCCAATACGGCTGTAAATGAGTTCGGATAAGAGTACCTACATCAGTAAAGGACAATTGCTTGCTGTACTTGATTCGTTTGAGGAATCCTTTCCAATACAGTGAGCGATTACTATCAGTGAAGAAATCCTCACTGAATAGTGGGTGGTTCTCTTTATAATCAGTACCACGATTGGCAAATGTTGCCTTGATAGCTTCTGAAAGAGTTGCTGAATCTAATGTCTGCTTTGACAGGATCTGGTACACATCGAAGAAGTCCTTCATACGACTGTTTCCAAGCGATAGTGAAATCATTGCCTGAAACTTCTCTGCAACAACAGTTTCCAACGAGTAGGCCAAGATATTTGCACCTGGGGCGGTGGCAATCAAAGCAGGAAAAGTCAACTGTTGAGGAGATGGGGTGATGACATCCCCAAAACCTATATCCATGGAGATATTCTGCTGGGCTGTGTCAAGATGTGCCAGAAGAGAAAGACGCACTCCATGATAATCCTTGATAACTGCTATCTCATTGGCTTCTATCGTATCGACGTCAAACACGACACCATCCTCTTCACATTCAATTTGGCAGATCTCTTGGAATATCTTCTTGATGTTCGACATGTCGTTGCTGACATTCTTAGCCATGAAATCAATATCCAATGTAGGACGTGCCTGAAAACCATCGTGAGCATAGAGCAATGCGCCACCCTTCAAAATAAACTTGTCCTTATAGTCGCTAACAGAAAGTCTGTACAATAGTCGCTCTTGAAAATAGCGTGAGATAAGCAACTGCGAACTGTATTTCTCTGCCCGAGAGATATTAAGCAGGCGCTCCTTTACTGACCTTCCGTAGTTTTTGATCGTTTTTGCCATACTGTTAGATCATATATTTTACAAGTTCATCCATACGCTTGCCCAATCGCATATCATTGGCGTAGGCATAAAGACGAGTGATGTCACTATCTTTTCGTGAAAGATAGTTGCGCAGAATCTCTGAACTGACATCTATTCCAATCCTGTTACGATACTTGACGGCATCGCAGACGGATTTTTCCATATCGTATATCTTAACTTGAAAGCCCTCTATGACGGTTTCTGAAACTCCAAGTTCGAAAACATTCTTACTCAAAAAAAATAGTTCAATGGGTGGGTATTCAGGCAAGGAAACCTTTCGGCTTCGCTCAATAGCGATACAATAAGAAAGGGGGATCTGGGTAGTCAGTCCATAATGTGACCATGCAGAATACGCACACAATACGCCACCAGGAACAAGTCGTTCTACGTCAACCATTGGTTTTGCCAATCCTTCATTGAGCGCATAGATGCCTTGGCGCAAACGAACAACAGTTCCCTTTTCAACCTCATACAAAAGTTGGTTGTAAAGGGATTTCTCCTTTGCTTCTGCTGAGGATATATATCCTCCGTTCTGGCTGATGTACTCCTTGATATTCATCTTTCATTAGAAATAATG
>Ga0310697_10002269_pt1 | contig 20712 bp, 15 predicted proteins | sample 172DNAGHGlowgp2_FD_203883 | JGI IMG/M metagenome (GOLD analysis project Ga0310697, IMG submission 203883) | Sheep rumen microbial communities from Palmerston North, Manawatu-Wanganui, New Zealand - 1728 DNA GHGlow gp2 (v2) (version 2) | ecosystem: Host-associated > Mammals > Digestive system >... | reverse complement strand
ACTTCGCCATAACGAACGCGATAAACATTTGAAATTTCGTTGCCCGTCCCGACGCTCGGCGCAAATAAAATTTCAACCTGCACGCCGTCCACATCAAAAATTTCTCCCGTATGCCCCGAACGAAGCGGCGGCAGATAACTTTCAGCGATACCGAAAACCGCAGCATATTCCGATTTACTTTCGCCCGCAGTGATAATTTCACCGACGGGCATTTTTTTTATCACGGAACCCGCGCCGCCTGCGTGGTCTTCGTGGACGTGCGTAAGAAAAATTTTGTCGACTGCACGAATATTTTCATGCTTTAGATATGGAACGACGACTCGCCCGCCCACGTCAAAAACTTTATCGCGGACGCCGCCCGTATCGAAGATTAAACATTTTTTATTTGGCGTCACGACAACCGCGCAATCGCCCTGCCCAACGTCAACAAAACTTATCTCAACGTCACCTGTCTTAAAAAGATTTATCACAAGCAAAAAAATTATCGCTAGCAAAATTATCGGGCGGCGCAAAATCAGCGCGACATAATAAAAAATTCCCGCCAATATTCCCAGCGTCGGCACTTGCACAGAACTTAACGGTAAGCCGGCAAAAATTCTGTTCAGTTCCGCGCTCGCTCCGAAGATTAACGCTTCGCCCACGAAAAATATTTTCCCGATAATCGGAACAACCGCGCTAAGAATTCCTCCCAAAAGTCCGCCGACAATTACAATTTCCAAAAGAGGCATAACGAATACATTTGCCAAAACCGAACTCAACGATATTTGATTGAAGTACCAAACGATTATCGGCAAGCTTGCCACCTGCGCGGCGATCGTCATTGCCATTGGATACGAGAAAAATTTTGGCAAGCGTTCAAAAAGTTTTCGCAAGTCTTCGGACAAATACATAAGCCCCGCCGTCGCCGAAAAGCTCAACTGAAAACTTATATCGAACAACAACAGCGGCTGATTGATTAACATTGCCAGCGCGGTTAAAGTTAAAAGGCGTGCGCCTTCCGCTTCTGCGTCCAACGTTTTGGCTAGGAAAATTAAAATTCCCATTGTCGCCGAACGCATAACTTGCGGCAAAAGCCCGCTCAATATGGCGTAGGTGCCAATTACAAAAAGCCCGATTGCAAACGTCAAATTGCGCGGGAACTTTAAAATTGTGCAGAGCCACGCCGTAGCTATTGCAAGTAAGCTCATGTGCGAACCGCTAACGGATAAGATATGTATAATTCCGGTCGTGGCGAAGTCTTCGACAAGTTCGGGATTGAGTCCCGCGTAGCCGCCGAATAACATTGCAAAGATAGCCGCCGCGTCATCCCTCGACATAACTTGAGCCATCGCTGCGCGGTAGTGTTCACGAATTGCCGCGACTGTTCTTAAAAATTTCGTCCAAAGGTCGCCGTCAACTTCCTCAATCAAAATGCCCTGCTTGCCCGCCGACATTCGCGCCGTAATTCCGTTTGCCTTCATGCGCGTCACGCCGTCGATTTGTCCGGGATTTTTGTAATTCGTCAAAAGTTTCAAGTTGCCGCGTGCAAAAATTTTATCGCCGATTCGCGCCGCCGGTATCGGTTCATTTTCTTTTGGATAGTAAGTTAGAATCAGTCCGCCGCTCATTTCGCCTTCAACATCGACAATAAAGCGGATTTGCGTTAAATTGTTCGGCAAAATTTTTATCTGCGGCTCTTCGCGAATCACGCCCGATATTTGAACATTTTGCCCCGCGAATTTTGAAATATCATTGGGCGGCAAGCTGTCAACTGCCCAAAATCTCAATCCGCCAAGCGCGAAAAAAATTATCGGGCAAATTATCCACGCCGTCAGATTTTTCCGCCGCCACGTAAAAATTATTCCGCCGATTATCAACGCCGCGCAGGTTCCGATTAAAAATTTCGGCGTGCGATTGAAATTTTCCATAAAAATAACTCCCGCCGCTAATGACGCGAGTAAAACGTTTAGAAATTCATTTGAGACTTTAATTTTCATGAGCAATCGGAATCTCCAAAGTAAAAGTTGTACCCTTGCCGAGTTCGCTTGCCACAGAAATTTTTATCCCGTGCGCGTCGGCAATCCATTTGGCGATAGATAAGCCCAGTCCGCTACCGTTCGCCTCACTTACCAAATCTTCCGTGTCGACGCGGAAAAATCTGTCAAAAATCTTATCAATATTTTCTGGCGCAATGCCAATCCCCGAATCCGAAATGCTTAGCAAAACTTTATCGCCCGCAACTTTTGAATTAACTTTGATATTGCCGCCGGCGGGCGTGTATTTAACCGCGTTGTCCAAAAAAATTCTCATCATCTGCCTAATCGTCGTCTCGTCGCCGAAAATTTTTGCGGGAGCGTTTTTAAGTAGTTCGACCTTGTGCGTCTTAATCGCGACTTTCATTTTCTGCATAACGTCGCCGACAATGTCATCTAAATCCAAAATTTTTTTATTGAGCTTCTGCCGATTCTGGTCGGTGCGCGAAATGAACAGCAGATTTTCCAGCAACGCCTGCATGTTCTGCGCCTCCGAGCCAATCATTTTAAGATTTTCCGCTAAAAGCTCCTTATCCTCTGTGCCGTAATGCTCAATGAATTCAATGTAACCTTTTATGACGGCGGCGGGCGTCCTAAGTTCGTGCGAGGCGTCGGAAACAAATTTTTGTTGCTTGTTTATGCCGCCCTGCAACCTGTCAAGCATTTTGTTTAGCGTCTTTGCCAATTCATTAAGTTCGTCGTCAGCCGTGCCAACGGGTATTCGCCCGCTCATTTTCTCAAAGGCAATTTCCCGCGCAAGTTCATTCATCGTCTTTATCGGGCGCAAGATTCGACTGCTTAGGATTTTGCCAAATAAAAGCGCACCGATTATCCCGAAAACGTCCAGCACCAATAAAATTTTCTTTAACTCGTCAAAAAGTATTAGTTCGGAAGTTATTGTCCGGAAAAAATACAGCGTAACCGTTTGCCCTTCGTGCGTGTAATACATTTTCTTGCAGTAAATCAAAGCGGAGCCTATTTGCGAAATCTCAAATTCATTGTCAACGTAAATCGGCGGGTCGTTCAAAATATTTTCGTAAAACCTCTCAATCGACGGATATTTTTTGTCAGTATCAATAAAAACAATTCCTTGCTCATCGGCAACACGCAAAACCACACCCGTCACCAATGCCCCGCGAAAAGTATTCGGGTTGAAATTCTCGTAATTCTCTTCCAGTTCCTCAAAGACTTTTTCAATTTGATTCATGCTGTAGAGAATTGTATTTTCGGCGGGACGATAAAGCGCGGTCATAACTCCAATCCACATTGCCGCATTGATTAGAACAAGCAACGCGATAAAACACGCCGCGTATCCAAGAGTTATCTTTGTGGAAATTTCAAAACCGATCGTCTTGTTTTTAATTTTCTCTATTACGCTCATTAAATTTTCTCCTGTGAAAGTTAGAAAAACAACGCGCCTATAATATCACATTGCCAATTTATTTTCACTATTCGACGCGCTTAAACTTGCATTTCAAAAAAATATTTGCTATCTTAAAAAAACAAAGGAGGCGAGGACATTGACGAAAATATTTTTAATTCGACACGGCGAAACCGAATGGAATGCGGTAGGAAAATTGCAGGGAAGCTCGGATATAAAATTGTTGCCCGAAGGAATTGAGCAAGCGCACCTGCTAGCGGAACATGCGCCGTTTAGCATGGTTGACGCGATTTACTCAAGCGATTTATCGCGGGCGATGATGACGGCGGAAATTTTAGCGGAGAAATTTGGCTTGCCAGTGATAAAGGAACGCGGCTTACGCGAGACGAGCTTTGGCGATTGGGAAGGAAGATTTTTAAGCGATTTGGCTAAAGAAAATCCCAATGGCTTTGAAAAATTTTTTACCAAGCCTGACAAAGTTCAGCTGCCTAATGGCGAAACTTTTTTGCAAAGTCAAGCGCGAATTATGAACGCTTTCGACGAAATCATTGCCGATAACGAAGACAAAAATATTATCGTCGTCAGTCACGGCGCGGCAATTCGACTTATCCTCTGCGCGGCTCTTTATATTCCAATTCGTAAAATGTGGTCGATTGGGCAATACAATATGGCGTTGAATATTTTGGTTTTCGAGGAAGGCAATTTTTCTATTGAGCTACTTAACAGCACTTTACATCTTTACAAATTTTAAAGCGGAAGAATACACAGGAAATGTTACGGAGAAATATTTTACGTGGTTACTTTTAGAAAAATGACAAAGGACGACGCGGAGGCGGTCGCCGAGCTTGAATTGAAATGTTTTGCAATGGCTTGGAGCCGCGCAGATTTTTTCCGTGAGTTGAAAAACGAATTGGCGGAATACGTTGTCGGCGAGCTTGATAAAAAAATCGTGGCGTATGCGGGCGCGTGGGTTTCATTCGACCAGGCGGAAGTTATGCATATCGCCGTTGCACCCGAACTTCGCGGGCAGGGCGTCGGAACAATTTTATTCGGCGAATTGATTAAAGCCGTCAAGGAGCGCGGCGCGACTTCGATAACTCTGGAAGTTCGACCGAGCAACGAGGCGGCTATTAAACTTTATGAAAACTTTGGACTTAAAAGCGTCGGGCGGCGCAAGGGCTATTACCTTGACAACGGCGAGGACGCGCTGATTATGTGGAACACAAAAATTTAGGAGGGAAATTTTTTGCAGATAAAAGGAACGCTGATGCTTTTGGGCGCGGCGTTTTTTTGGGGGACGACGTTTGTTGCACAGCTTACGGGCATGGACGGACTCGGACCTTTTTCCTACGCGGCGGCAAGATATTTGGTGGGCTTTTTATCGCTGGTTGTGATTCTGCTTTACACGCGCAAGAGCCGTGCAAAGGAGCGGCGGCAGAAAAATTATCAGCGTGGCTTTTTAATCGGATTGCTAATCGGGCTGGTGTTGTTCGTCGCAAGTTCCATGCAACAAATCGCTCTGCAATATTCTACGGCGGGCAAGGCGGCGTTTATCACGTGCCTTTATATTGTCTTCGTGCCGCTCGGCGCAAAATTTTTAGGCAAAATCATTCGGCGCGAAAATTGGATAGGCGCGGGGCTTGCGATAATCGGCTTGTACTTGTTAGCGGTCGGCGAAGGCTTTTCAATGCAAATTGGCGACGTGATACTTTTCGTTAGCGCGTTCGTTTGGACGGCGCAAATTTTATTGGTAGACCGATTCGCTAACAAAGTTGACTTAATCGAGCTGTCGACCGCGCAGATTTTTACAGTAATGGTTTTGAGTTTCCTAACGATGTTTGCGCTTGAGACGCCGAGCTTATCGGCAATGTTTAATGCCTGGTTCCCGATACTTTATGCGGGCGTGATGAGTTCGGGCGTAGCGTTCACTTTGCAACTTTACGGGCAACGCTACGCGGAGCCTTCGACGGCGGCAATTTTAATGAGCTTCGAGGCGATTTTTGGAGCGTTAGCGGGCTGGTTCTTCCTTAACGAAGTCATGACTTCGCGAGAAATTTTTGGTTGCGTCCTTATGTTAATCGGCATGTTAGCTACCCAGCGAACTATGATAACCCGTAATGCGTGATTAACTACTCCCTACAAAAAAATGACGCCCCGATTGAGTCGTCAAAAATTTTAAATCATTCGCCGCGCAGGCGTTTTTTTATTGCAAGAATTATTTTTTACCGCTCAAGAGCAAGTTATCTGCCAAAGTTCCTAAGACGTTGTAATTGTGAGTTGAAAAATTCGTCCTGCCGAAATTGTTATACGAACCTAATCTTTTGGGCGGTTTTGCCAATTTTTTAGTCTGAAGATTTCCGTAATAATCGACGAAAATATCTATTCCGCTTTCGGGATTTTCTGCGGCGGGAATGTAGTAATAATAATCTTGAGGGTTGGTAGGATCGTCGGAACCTTTGAGCTTATAAATTTTTTCGGAGTAGGCGTTTGAAGGTATACTACTTATCGTGTTGCCTTTGGCATCTTTTTCATATTTTATCGTGCCGTCTTTGTATACGCGAGCAAGCGTTTTAACTCTGTTGCTCTTTTCGTAATATCTCGTGTGGCTGAACTCAAAATCTTCGGCTGTCATTAGTTGCCTATATTCTTTTGCGATAACAAAGCCGTTGAACTCGTTTTGCGCGTGACCCATGAGGACTACGGGGCTGTTTGGCATGTAAATGATTGCGCGGAAAGGCGCGTTCATATTTATGACTACCGGCTGAGACGGACGCGCCCAACCAGTGTAATCGTCGTATATGCTGTTGGTTTCGGGACCGTCATAGAAGACGATAACCGGACGATATTTTTCGTCTCCGGAATCGTAGTTAGATTTATTGAAGTTTACAAATATCTGACGGACTGAAGATAAGCCCGTTTTACTTAACTTTGGAGCTAAACCTAATACTCTTGCAGTCTCTGTAATGTCGGGGTGATAAAGCATAGGTTCGCTTTCTATGCGCGTCCACAAAATATCCTGATTTTCCTCCTCATCAAAACCTTCGCGGACTTTATACGGGTCTTCGTAGTTAATGTTCGAGTGTATACGCAATTTTTTTATATCATCAAAGCCGTATCCTTCTTTGTCATTCCAATCCCTGTGATTAAAGCTCATGTTGGTATAGTCGTCCAAAATAAAATCCCAATCATTTTCGAGCCATTTGCCGCTAAATGTCATTTCGGGTTTGAAATCTATATTTATTGAATCCAATCTTTGCCATATGTAAGGGCGACCAACAGTAGATGTATCTGTAATGCCCTCTTTGTAAGTTTTTCGGGCATTTACTCCGGGATTGTAAGCGGAATCATTTGTGTTGGTGTTTATGGAGGCACTCGTTGCGGCAACACTACTTTGTTCGCCCCATTTAGTTGGAAACTTGTAGCCTTCTTTTATCACTTCACCTACAAGGTCATCTTTAATCGTTACGGTTTCTTTCCTGAAAAAATCTCCTGCTGTGTAATGATTGTAAAAATCTTGAAAGTGATTCCAAGCCTCGCTGTAAACTTCGGTGCCGAAACGCATTTTGTATTCCGAAATAGTAGCTTTGTTGCCGTCTTCGTCTGTGTACGTAATTTCTTTATTATTTTTTTCTTGGCGATAATATTCTTGTACTTCCCAGTTGCCGACGACAAGATTTTGGTTCAGTTCCTCTTCCATTACTTTCATTTCCTCTGGAGTGGCAGCTGGCTCGCTGAAATTCAATTCGGGCATTACGGGCGTATCAAATTCAATGAATCTTTCAGGCATTGCAGGAGGTAAATCTTGAGCAGATTTTGAAAGAAGAGCCACCGCCGTAACAGGAGCCGCCATATCGTCAAACCAGCCGGACAAAAAGAAATGCCTAATCTCCTCGCGGAGCCGAACGACGTAATAAAGGTTTTCATCTTTCTCGTAAAGATTTTGCGTCATTTCAATGGAACTTTTCGTCCAACCGTCGGTCGTTGCGTCGGCGTTCGATAAATTTTTGCTGACGTAATCTCTTGCAAGGGCGTCGCTTTCCTCAACCAATTTTCGTTCATAAACATTTTCGTAGAGATATTTATTGCTTGTGCCGCCAGGATATTTATCGATTAGCGCAACGTTTTTGTACTCTGAAAAAGCATTTTCATCATCGATAATATTTTTCGCACCGGCAATAGCTGCCGCGTCCGCCGCATTTTGTAGCCGCGAAACGTTTAGATAGTACCAGCCTAAATCCAACGTCAAACCGGAAAACAAAAGGAAAATCGGCATAAGCAGGACAAAGAGTACTGACACCTGCCCGCGTTGTTTCTTTAACATTTTAATCAGCCCCTTCCATTAAGCATTCTTCCTTGAGCATTGTCTTTACGTTGCCCACTTCATTAGTAAAGATTCTTCTTCTTCCGCGCTAAGTTCGCCGCCTTGAATCATCTTTTGCGCCACCTCTTGAGACTTAGCAAACAGCTCAACAAAATTACAATCGTAAATTTTATTAAGTTCAGTTAAAAGATTTTCCGCCTCCTCAAAAGATTTTAAATCAAGATTGTTGACAGCGCGACGGTCGCAAATCAAACCCATAGCCAAAAGGCAAACGCTTATCTCAACATTATTCAAGTTGCGCGAACGAATCACCTTGCACAAATCGCTAATAATCTGTTCGCGGCGCACGCCGTAATCAGTCGGGCGACCGTCAAGCCTACAAGCGACGCCCAACGCATGAGCGGAAATTTGTATGCCGCTCGTTATGCCCGCCAAAACTTTTGAGCAGTCTTTTTTGAACTCGTAGTAAATCCAATCAATTTCGGTTTTAGTTATCGCATGAGTGTAAAGATTAGCCATGCGAAATTTTTCGTTATTGTGAAGGTTGACAAGTTGCGCAATGTCCGAATCAGAGCCGCACATTGACAGCGTATAAACGCATTGAATTTTTGTATTCATCTTCAAGCCGCCAGACCTGCCAAGATTTATTCCAGGATTGTAAAGTTCCTCGTCCAGCTGATAAAGGCAAAGCCGCGCCAAACGTCTTTTCTGTTGAATCGTCCAATCTGCGCCGATTTTCCTAGCGATAATCACGCAACGCAACTTAAAAGATTCTTCGCGGGAATTTTTAGCGTCGTCAAGCATTTGCAAAAGCGGTTCGGCAAATTCTTTGTGGTTGCTCGCGGAAAGAATTGTGTTGACGTTTAATTTGAGCGTCGCGGAATATTTAACGTTGTCATCTTTGTTGCGGCGGCGGAAGGCGTCATCAACATTTCTGCACAGCGAACGAATCGTATTGAGTTGAGCACGGGGATTGACGCGCCCGCCGAATTTCGCGATAAGTTTTGTCTTAACGCCCTTTTCCACGCCCGTAGCGATTGAAATTGTAACTGTGCCATGGTCCATAAGCTCAAGCCCGCGCTCGTCCTTACAAGTCGCCGCGTCCATGCGTATAATTTTATCCTCGTTCATGAAAATGCTAAACGTAACAAAAGTATCCGTTTTCATGCGCGAATATTTTTCGGGGAATTCAATATTTCCCTTAGCAATGATTCTGTAAGAGCCGTCCGCCTCGCAACGGGCAATCGGCACGCTGATAACATTTTTGCCGGGCGGAAGTCTAAAACCCGTAAATCTTTCCGAAGTGTAAGGCAATTCCTTGCCTGCGGGAATAATTTCTTCGTAATTGCCGCCGAACGTCACCAGATAAAAACTTTCATTCAAAATATTACTGCCGAATACAACGCCTATTGAGCGGTCAGCGTTGGTAATATTTCTGCGCGGACGGATACTTTGCAAAGGAGTTCTTGCGGTCGATTGATTTTGCGCGGGCGTCTCTTCGGGCAATTCGTTTTTAACTTCGTCGGCAAGTTCTTTATCATATTTATGCAGGAAGTAATGATAAACCGCCGCGCCACGCGCAACCGCCTGATCGGGGTCAAGCGCGACAATCGGGTCGAAGCCGAAAAATTTTTTTAACCGATTGATAACCATATAAAAACGCGACATACCGCCATTCATAATCACGGCGTCGACAGCAACATTTTCCGCGCCCAATTTAACGGAAGCTTTATTAAGAACGTCGAGAATCGGCAGGATAATATTTTTTTGCTTGCCGTATTTCTCGGTAACTGTGGCTAGATTTTTAAAGTCATTGAATTGCAGTTCTTCGCCCATGAAATCGCGCCAAATATCCTCAAGCTGCGCGGCGGTGAAACTGTCGCTGTAAGCATAGCCCGTTGTGCCGATATTACCGCCAACGGGAAAATCTTCGTCCTCTTCCCACCAACCAGAATTGTCCGCGCCAAAAGCGTCGCTTTTCTGCGTGCTAACTTCCAATTTTAAATTTTCGGCGTGAATCAAAAGCTGACTCATGACGCTTTTTTCCTCCACGCGAATTTTTTTTACAATATCGGCGTGATCTCCGTATTGCTTTAAATAATGGTCGAACATAACCTTTGCCAAACATAAATCAAAATCGTCGCCGCCAAGTAGCGTATAACGATTGGTAGCAATATCTTGCACTTTTAAAATTTCGGGCGCGTCCTCTCTTCTGGAAATTTCATGCAACGTTATATCGAGCGTGCCGCCGCCCAAGTCGAAGACCATAACATTTTTCTTTGAACTCAAATTTAAAATCTGTTCGGCAATTTCGCCGTTACGAACTTGATTTATAAAATCGTAAATGACGGCTCGCGGCTCCGACAAAAGAATTTGGCGCGGGGAGCCGTCCGCCTTTCTGATTTTTATTCCGGCAAGTTCCGCCGCTTTTAAAGTTGCTTGCCGCATTATGAAATCGAAATTCGCGGGCACGGTAATAACCGCGTCATCGATTTTTTCCAGATGATAAATCTTGGCGGCATTTCTTAGCATGTGTTCTAAAATTCTTGACGAAACTTGCGCGGGCGTTTTATCGGGCACATTTGAAGAAAGACCTTCGGCAAGCTCCTTTCCCATCTGACTTTTGATTGACTTGGCGACAAGATAAGGACGCAATGCATAACGTCCTTTTGCGAAGTCGCCGACAATCGGCTGATAATTTTTTTCGTCGTTATAGTAAACACAGCTGGGCAAAATTGGATTTTTCTTTAGCGTAAACTTCGCGCCCTGCCCCGCGTTGAACATATCAACTGCGCGGTCGAGGGCAACAACTTTGCTAACAATATTTCCGTTCGGGCGAACATTCAGCGTTGCCAGCACGGAATTTGTTGTGCCCAAATCAATTCCAACGCATAAATCATTATGCTCTTCTCCGTTAATAATCATTAAAAAATTTCCTCCTTTTCTACTAACCTACTCAACTTCCTTGAGACGCGGACGCGCAATTTGAACATCCTTATTTTTATAAACCCAACCAGGCGATAAAACTTTAACTTTTTTAACTTCGTTGGTGTTGAGGAAGGGCGAGCCTTCATAATCGCAACTTTCGATTTCTTCAAAGTGCATTGTTTGAATCGAACCAGGTTTCAAAATCGGATTTATTTCACTGTCGCGGATAAACTGCGCGAGCCTCTCAATCAAAATAAACAAGCCGCCGATTTCGGGCGGAAGCTGAACTTTTTCCTTGCGCAGTTGACGGACGCCACTTCTAGCACTCAACACCGCGTCAAGTATGCTACCGTACTTTTCGGAGTTGAGGCGCGAAAAAAATTCTACCAAATCATTTTGATGACTTTCTTTAATGCGGGCGTCGAAGTCGTCCTGCAAATCTTTTAACATCATATCGGAGCGATTAAGCATATTTTCCAAAAGCTCAATCTTTTCCTGTTGCGCGTCCTTTTTATCGCCCTTAGAATTACTTTTGGGCTTGAGACAAATATTTTTTAGAAAATCGCTGACATCGTAAAGCAAATGCTTCATGTAGACGTTGCCGAATTTTTCGATAGTCTCGGCGTCGTTGTCGGCGTCAATTTCGGGGTGGCGAACGTAAATCATAAGGCAAGCAATGCGCTCCTGAATTTTATAGCGTTCGTCGTCGCGTGTTTGAACCGTTTTATTGCGCAACGTCATGAAGTTATCGTAGTCCTTTTGCTTGTGGGATTCAAGAGCCTTAGCAAAAGCTTCTGAAGTTTCTTCCGCCCAGTTGATAAGCTCAGCGCGTTTGGTCTGATAGCTCAACCGATTTGATTTAAGAACTCTTATGACGCCGTCATTAGTCAAGTTGGTATTGTAACGGTCGTTCATTTCTTCGGCGCAACGGCGCGGGTCAAGGTTTTTCACTTCGCAGAAAAGTTTTATGACACGATTTTCCAAAATGTAATCGTCGTAGCCGGACGACGAGAGATTTTTATTTTTGCGCTCAACGGATTTATGCAGGTTCTCAATAAATCTTTTAACTATCGGGTCGGTGATATTTATCATGTTAAATTTCCTCCTTGTCAAAGCTCAAAGGGTTCGCAAGTGTTCGGGAAAATAAAGCTCGTCCTTGAATCGGGGTCGTTCATCAAAACTTGTTCAAGAGTTGTGCCCGCGTGAAAAATTTTATCGGGCGGGCTGTGAACTACAACGCAAGTTTTCGGATTGACGCGGCGAACAAATTCAACCGTCGCGGCAAAGTCATCATGCAACGAGAAATCGCCGTTCAAAACTTCCAAGCTCGAATGCGGCGGCGGAGCTTGCGTTGATAAAATTATGCAGGGTGCACGCGGCAGAGTATTCAACGAATGGTCGCGCTCGCTCATTATCGGGATACGCAGATTTTCAAAGCGATAAACGATTTTCATAACGCGATTGTCAATAAAAATTTCGGCGTCGGGCAGAAATTTATTTATCAGCGTGAGGAGTTCAACGCCCTTGCTTATCTGCGTAACTTGACAGTAAACAGATTTTTTTCTGCGCAGTGCATAACGAATCTTGAGCAAAATTTTTTTCAGTACGGAATCGCTTTCGCCGAAGCGTTGATAATTCGGGTGCCGCGCATGAAGTCCACACAGAATCAGAATATCAATCTTGACGTTGGGCAAAAGAGCCGCGCCAACCAGTTGCGTCGGGAAGGTCGAATAATCGCCCGTGTACAAAATATTTTTCCCGCGAAAATTTATCAGCGTCATCATTGCGCCGGGAATGTGCCCCGCTTGATGAAAACTTATTTTGAGACGCGGCAGAGGAATTTTTTGCAGGAAGGCAACGGACGAAATATTTTTTTCAATGCCGGCAAATTTTTCTTCCAACTGCGCAGATAAAATTTCCCGCGTCAAGTCGGTCATGTAAACGGTTGCGCGTTCGTTGAGCTTCAAAAAGTCCGGCAACGCGGCGCAATGATCCAAGTGCGCGTGCGATAAAAATACATGTGATACTTGATGAAAATCTTGCAGGTAAGGCGTCTCAAGTGGCGCAGAAAATTTTGGCGCAAATTTTATTCCGTGAGTCGAGCCGCAACCGCAATCAAGTAGTAAATTATTTTCGCCGAGCTTAAGGAAGTAGCAACTTGCGCCGACTTCTTGCGCTCCGCCCAGCGGCATGAAAATTATTTTTCCGCTTGCCAATTAAAACACCTCCGCGCTTATGATAGCAAAAAATATTTCGACACGCAAAAAACTTTCTGATATAATCGTAAAAAATTTTTGGAGAGTGATTCTTATGTTTGGAATTGGTGTTCCCGAACTGGTTTTAATTTTGATTATCGGCTTGGTCGTCTTCGGTCCTGGAAAGTTGCCGGGCGTCGGCAAAGCTTTGGGGCAGAGCATTAAAGAATTCAAGCAAGCAAACTCCGATGATAAAACCGTTGACGTAACCGAACAGAAAAAACTTGACGCCGCCAAAGTTGACGCGGATAAAAAATGAGCGAGCCTGAAAAAAATCCCGCGCAGGAAGTCCCGCCCGAAGACGATGGCACCATGTCTTTAACCGAACACCTTACCGAACTCCGTTCGCGCATAATTAAATCGTTGCTTGCGATCGCGGTCGGAAGTTGTATCGCGTGGTTTTTCCTCGACGAAATTACGCAGTGGATGGTTCAGCCCGTCGGCAAGCTTTATTACATGAAGCCCGGCGAGGCATTTTTTACGTATTTAAAAATCGATATTACGGCGGGATTTTTAATTTCTCTACCGGTAATTTTTTATCATGTCTGGAGATTTTTTTTGCCCGCGCTGACACGCGGCGAACGCGCTATTTTGGGCGTGTTGGTGCCCGCGTCCGTGATTTTATTTTTTGCGGGCTTAGCGTTTTCGTTCTTCTTAATCATGCCGACCGCGCTGAAATTTTTTATGGGCTTCGGTGAAGAGTCGGAAAATCTGCAAGTTATGTTCTCGTTCGGAAATTATTTTGACTTCGTGATAATGTTCGTCCTTCCGTTCGGGTTCGTGTTCGAGTTGCCGCTCGTGATAATCGTTTTGGGCGAGCTAGGAATTCTAACTAGCGAATGGCTCGGCAAATATCGCCGCTACGTATTTTTCTTTTCGTTCGTGCTGGGTGCCTTAGTAACTTCACCTGATGTTTTTACTCAAGTTGCGGTAGCAATCCCCGTCATTTTTCTTTATGAATTTGGTTATTTAGTTGTGAAATATATTTTAAGGCGATAAAAAACCGCCTGCGCGGCGGCGGATAAAAATTTTTTAACTGGCTTTCTTAACAGAGGGATTTTTGGCGGCGTCGTATTTTTCCTTGTCGAAACAAACGTACGAAACAAAGGAGCCTTCCGGACAATCGTAATTTCTCAAATCAATGTCGAGGATTTGCGACGGCACAGGATAATCTTTTTCTTCCACGTCGTCGAGCATAAGACCGATAGCGTCCTGCGCCATCCACATGCATTCGTTTATGTCGTCGCCCATAGTGAAGCAACCTTGCATATCGGGAAATCTCAACGTATAGCCCTTGAGACCGCTTCCCTTCGGTGAAAATATTGCAGGATAATAATATTTCATAATTGCGCCTCCTTAATAGTCGAGTTTCAAACCGAGTTGGCGATAAATTTCTTTGACAAAATATTGCGGCATGTCTTTGCCGAAATGAGCAGGAACAATTGTAGTTTGTCCCGTCATTGGGTTTCTAAATTTTTGGTGGCTCCCGTTGTTGTTGGGAATGACTTCGCATTTACTTTCAAGGTCGCGGAGAACCCTTCGAGTTTTGTACGTCGGCATTAAATATCCTCCCTTATAAAAAATTATTATAACGATTCAAATTATGTTGTCAAATAAAGGAGCTGAGGCTTTGGCTTATAAAGATTTGCGCGAATTTATTAGCGAGTTGGAGAAAAGAAATTTACTTAAGCGGATAAAAATTCCCGTTGACGCGGAATTGGAGATAACGGAAATAACTGACCGCGTTTCAAAGTTCAAGGACGGGCGCAACGTCGCTTTGCTGTTTGAAAATGTTCGCGGCTACGATATGCCCGTTTTGATGAATGCGTTTGGAAGTTATGAGCGCATGGCTCTTGCGCTGGGCGTGGAGAAATTGGACGACGCGGCGGAAGATATTCGCGAAATTATGAAATTGCCATATCTGTCGTTCAAAAACCGCTCCAACATTTTTTCTATCGTCTCGACCGCGCACAAGGCGATTAACTTTCCTAAGTATGTCAAAAATGCGCCGTGTCAAGAAGTCGTTGAGGTCAATCCGTCGCTTGATAAAATTCCAATCTTAAAGTGTTGGCCAAAGGACGGCGGAGCTTTTATAACGTTGCCGCTCGTCTTTACCAAAAATCCCGCGACCGGTAAACGCAACGTCGGCATGTATCGCTTGCAAAAATACGATTCGCGGACGACGGGAATGCATTGGCATATTCATAAGAACGGCGCGGAAAATTTTCGTGACGCCAAAGTTTTGGGCGAAAATAAAATTGAAGCGGCGGTTGCAATCGGCACCGACCCCGTTGTTACTTACGCCGCGACTGCGCCCTTGCCGCGTGACGTTGATGAAATGGTTTTCGCTGGCTTCCTTAGGAAAAAATCTGTTGAGCTGACGAAATGTAAAACCGTTGACTTGGAAGTCCCTGCGACTGCAGAAATTATTTTGGAAGGTTACGTTTCGACTGACGAATTGCGCCGCGAAGGTCCTTTTGGCGACCACACGGGCTATTACTCGCTAGCTGATGATTATCCCGTTTTTCACGTCACCTGCATTACGCACAGAAAAAATCCGATTTACTTCGCGACCGTCGTCGGCAAGCCGCCTATGGAAGATTGTTATATGGCGAAGGCGACCGAAAGAATTTTCTTGCCGCTCCTCCAGCAAATTCTCCCAGAAATTATCGATATTAACATGCCGCTTGAAGGCGTCTTCCATGATTGCGTTATCGTCTCGATAAAAAAACAATTCCCAATGCACGCCCGAAAAGTTATGCACGCGCTGTGGGGAATGGGGCAGATGATGAACGTTAAGATGATTATCGTTGTGGATTCGCATGTTGACGTTCAGGATTTAAGCGAAGTTGCTTGGCGCGTCTTCAACAACATTGACGCTGAACACGACCTCGAAATTGTTCACGGACCGCTTGACGTGCTCGACCACTCGTCGCCTTATGCCAAATGGGGCGCGAAGCTCGGCATTGACGCAACTAAAACGTGGAAGGAAGAAGGACACGCCCGCGATTGGCCCGATGAAATAGAAATGACGCCCGCCGTCAAAGCGCGTGTCGATTCAATTTGGCACTCATTAGGAATATAAAAAAATCCCGTCGAAAAAAATCGGCGGAGTTTTTTTTAATGCGTAATGCGTAATGAAAATCAAACGAACAGTTTATTTTAGATTGGCTTTGAAGAATTGCTCAATCTTATCGAACGGAATTTTTTCCAAGTTGTCGTAGAGGTCGGTGTGATTCGCGTCGGGAATAATCATCAGCTCTTTGTTATCGCCCGTCAACTTTTTAAAGGCGTCTTCCGAAAAATATCTGCTGTGCGCCTTTTCGCCGTGAATCATCAAAACGGGCGATTCAATCTCGGAAATGTAAGTAAGTTGCGGCGTGTTGATAAAGGAAAGTGCGCTCGTCATATTCCAGCCGTTATTGGAATTCAGCGAACGTTCATGATAGCCGCGCTTGGTTTTGTAGTAGTCGAAATAATCTTTGACGAATTGCGGCGCGTTATCGGGCAAAACATCGGGGACGCCGCCCGCTTGCTTGTAAGTTCCCGCCTTGTAATCGGCAGTGCGTTGCGCGTTGAGATTTTGACGGTTGGCTTGACGTTCAGCGGCAATCTGCGCGGCGTCCTTGTCGTAGTCAAAATAACCGTTAGACGTTACGCGGCTCATATCGTACATTGTCATTGCAACCGTTGCTTTGATTCGGGTATCAATCGCCGCCGCGTTTAAGACAATGCCGCCCCAACCGCAAATTCCAATGGCTCCGATTTTGTCCGCGTCGACATTATCCAGCGTCGAAAGATAATCTATCGCCGCAGAAAAATCTTCCGTGTTAATATCGGGCGAGGCAACAAAGCGAACGTTGCCGCCGCTTTCGCCCGTGAACGACGGATCAAAAGCTATCGTCAAGAAGCCGCGCTCCGCCATTTGTTGAGCGTAAAGCCCAGAAATTTGTTCTTTGACTGCGCCGAATGCTCCACATACCGCGATTGCCGGCAACTTTTTAGCCGAATAATTTTTGGGCGTGTACATATCCGCCGCCAAAGTTATTCCGAAGCGATTGACGAACGTAACTTTCTTGTGGTCGACCTTGTCGCTTTGAGGAAAAACTTTGTCCCAAGTTTTAGTGAGTTTCAATTTCTCCGCCTTAATCATTGCAGGTGCTCCTTTCGCATTAAAATTTTCTGCCGCTAACGCTTGACTGCTTGAAAAAATCATCGCGCCCGCGCAGATTATCGCTGCCAATTTAAATTTCTTCATGTCAATCCTCCTCGATAATGTAAGCTTTTAAAATTTCGCCGTAATAAGCGACGTGCGGTTCAGAATGTTCGGTGTTGGGAACGTAAAATTTATCAAACCGATAAGAAATATTTTTAATCGGTTGTAGCTGACTAAAGACAACACGACACTCCAAAGTTAGCGGCAATTCTTTAATCGCAGGCGGTCGAACAGCTTCCGCCTCGACAAGGTGAACACCGAGCTTTGCAATTTTATCGACGTAATGCCCGCTTTGACTTCCGCAAAATCCGATAGCCTTAGCCGCCTCTTTAGAATATTTTTCGCCGTAGGGAACGCAAATTGTAAATTCGCCCGTGCGCTCCATAAGCTCATAAGTAAATCTGCTCGTGCGGACGTAAGCCGTAAAAATCGGGACGCCCCATTCAATTCCGATTGTGCCCCAACCGATTGTCATAGCGTTGACGCAATCCTCCGCTTCGCTCGTCAAAAGAATTCCGCGCGGCAGTGCCTTCAAAATATCGCCTGCGTAATCGAAAGCGTTAATTTCCCGTTTCAAAAAAATTCCTCCCCAAAAAAAATTTTTTTGCATTATACGAAAAGCAGCCGACCTTTTCAAGCCGACTGCTTTTCTCTATATTTTTTTTATTGATTCTTTTTAGTGAGGCGATTCCTCAAATTCGATGTTCAGCTTTCTTATCGGCGACGCTCCTTTTGAGCCGTCCCGCTTTACATATCGTTATTTTAATCAGCTTCCTTAAAAACAAATAAAAACTAATCAAAGTTTAATTTAATGGAAAAATTTTCTTTGCAACATTGCATTGCTATTTGTCGAACTTTATAATAAAAAAAGTTTTAATAGGGTAGGTTTTGTTTTCATGGAGGAGTGATTTATCATGACAGCGCAAGATGTCATCAAAAATTTTATGGCGGGGCTGGTCGATAGTAGTGCGAGCGGCAAAAGTAAATTGGACGCCGCCGTTAAAGCGTCGTCGAATTTTTCAGGAATTCAAAACGTTATCGACAGCATGACGGCTGACCAAACCGCCGCCGAAAAAGAAGCCGTTGAAGAAGTTTTAGGCAGTTCATACGCAGGAAAAACTATTTCGCAAATCAGCTCAACGATTCTGAACAAAAAGGCGACTGCTTATAATAACGTCTATAAGATGAGCAATCTTTATATCAGCGATAGTTACAGTTACAGCAGTTACACAACGACGGTTAAAGACGTTATCAACGAGCGCAAAGCAAGCATTTTTCTTGAAAAATATTGCGGGATTCAGCTGAGTAAAAATTATTGGTATGACGGTAGCGCGTGGACTTATTGGGGCGGCAATAAAGGTTTGTCGGATAATGTCGACACGGGTGCGATAACCGGTTCCGATGCAAATATTTCTTTGAAGGCGGGCGACGTTGTCGGCGATACAACTTTAACTTCCGCGCTGATAAATGACCTTGCACAAAAGGCTGGCAATTCTCTTTCGGGCGATACGCTGATAATCGGCACGGGCACGGAAAAAACCGAACGCTCCATTGTTCCCGAAATTGGCAACAAGTACACCGCTACAACTTCAAAGGCGCAGAATATCCAGACCGGCTCCAATGATTGGATTGTTACGGCGACAAGTTACAACGACACGATAACGACGGGCGGCGCGGATTCAATAAGCGCGGGCGCGGGAAATGATTCAATAATAGTTGGCGCGGATTACGCTTCAATTCTCACAGGCGCGGGAAATGATACCGTTGAAATTTCTGCACAAGTCAACAACGTTACAATCAGCGATTTAAATTCAAGCGACCTTTTGACAATTAGCGGAACTTTTAATATTGGCTCCGCGCAGATTGAAGATACTATGCTTGTCGTAACTGACAGGACGGGCAAGCGCAAAATTCGACTTGGAAATTTGGATAACGCCAAAAATGCTAAAGTCAACGGAACAACGTTAGCTAATTGGTTAAGCGCGGCAGGTTTCAACATCGACAACCTTAAATCTGTTTCGTCCTCAAATGTGATAGAGACCCCGACAACCGAAGCAATTCCAATTACAAAGGACGGCGGGCGAATTGACGTTGACGCGGATTATAAGCCCGCGCAGATTGAAAGCGGCGTCATTGAACCTAAGAACGTGGCGACAAGAAGCGCGAACACTTCCGGCAATATCAATGTCAATCTTGATACCGTCTCGCTTGAAAGTGGCGACCTGGAAATTGACGGCGCGACCGTCGGCGAAATTTCAAATGAATTCCCGAACGTCTCAAGCTTCACCAAAAACGGATTGACGATTAACCTGCTCGGCGTCACAAGCGACACTTCCGGCGGCACTTCAAATATCAAAAGCAAAACTCTAAGCGAACTAACCACAGACCAAAGGACGATTGTCGCAGGGCTTTTCAAATGGTGGGCTAAGGAATGTCTTAAGCTCAACGAGGAAAGTTACGGCATTAGTTTTAATTCGTCAACGGCTATGGTTAAAGAAATTGGCTTGTATTTCTACGACAGCAAAGGCAACGGAAATACTCTTGCCGCCGTTTGGAATTGGAATTCCGGCTCCAAAACTACACAGCTTATGCTAAATGTCAACATGCATTATTACAGCGGCATTGCCGCCAATAATTTTGACGGCGAAAGTTCCGGAACGTCGGCTTTGCTCGACCGCACTTTGGCGCACGAATTCACCCATGCCGTTATGGCGTCTAATTTAAGTTACTTTAATTCCCTGCCGCAATTTATCAAGGAAGGCATGGCGGAATTGACGCAGGGCATAGACGACGAGCGCGGCGCAAGTATTTTTGCTCTTGCCGCCGACTCAAGCAAACTCGAAACCGCATTAGATCTTAGCAATACGGGCACGGGCACGGCAGAAGCTTATTCGGGCGGTTATATGTTCCTGCGCTACTTTGCACGACAAGCCGCATTGCAAACTCTCTTTGATGACGGTGATACCGTTCCCGTTGATGATCCTTTAAAAACGGGCACGACGGGCGCAGATTTAATCAACAATAAGCTTGACGGCGCGACGATTAACGCGCTCGGCGGCAATGACACTGTTAATAACACGGGCGCGAACGTATCAATCAGCGGCGGCGCGGGCAACGACAGCATTTTAAACGACGGCTATTACGTGACGATTTACGGCGGCGACGGCAATGACACCGTTAATAGCACGGGCGACAGCGTTTTTATCAGCGGCGGCGCAGGTGTCGACCGCATTATAACTGACGGCTACAACGTCAAGATTTACGGCGGCGCGGGCAACGACATTATCACCCTTGCAGATTCGAGGCAAAATAATCTGATTCAATACACAAACGGCGACGACAACGATATTATTTACGGCTTTAATGAAAATTCTACGCTGTCAATTTCGGGTAGCTCGTTCACTTCAACCAAGAGCGGCAATAATTTAATCTTAACGGTTGGCAGTGGCAAAATCAGTTTAATCGGCGCGGCAACTCTTTCCACCGCCAATGTTGTAGACGAAAATTCCGGCGAAAAATGGGAGATTAAAAACACAACCGCAACTTTAAAAATCGACGGTAAAGTTGTTGCAACGGTTAAGGGCTTAAAGAGCGGTCTC
>Ga0310697_10002268_pt1 | contig 20720 bp, 16 predicted proteins | sample 172DNAGHGlowgp2_FD_203883 | JGI IMG/M metagenome (GOLD analysis project Ga0310697, IMG submission 203883) | Sheep rumen microbial communities from Palmerston North, Manawatu-Wanganui, New Zealand - 1728 DNA GHGlow gp2 (v2) (version 2) | ecosystem: Host-associated > Mammals > Digestive system >... | reverse complement strand
GTGACGAGCCGTCTTCCGTCTTCGTAGTCGGCAAACGGGGAGGCCTCGGAGAAGTGAAAATAGGGAAAGAACCGCGCTTATGAACGACAACATATCCACATCGGGCAAAGTGACAGCCGACGACCTCGAGTTGTCGGATGTGTTTACAGGACATGTGCAGATAGCGGAAGGCGTAGTCAATGTGCTCTACAAGGCCCGGCGCAAAGGACAATGGTTTGTGCTCAAGGCTTTGCGCCCCGAATTCCGCGACGATGTTGGCCCTAGAGTTCCTGTTTGGGAAACGGATGGACCATCCCAACATTGTGCGGCTCTTCTCCCTTGAAAACGACCCGGTGGCCGGAGACTGTATCGTGATGGAATATGTGGACGGTGTCACGCATCTTCTACGACAGTCACAAACGCACCGGGCGGAATGTCCGGTGTGTGAAGAACAGGTAGGGGGCAGGGCCTTATTTGGCCAAATCCGATACAAACAACGCGCTTTTGGCTGCATAAATAATTTTTGGACAGTATTGTATCATTCTCCATGCAATTTTGCCATCGGATTCCAGAATTGCATAAAAAATGAAGATTGACCACATCAACAGGAAAAATGAGACCACAATCAGCGTGTTCACTTCTCCAGACTGTCTTCCTCCATCAGGAACTGCCGGAGCCCCATCGTGACAATTCCGCTGTCGTCGCGGCGCAGGAGGATATCCTCTTTCACAACAACAATCTTCTTGAACGAATCGCCAATCGCACGCAACGGACGGAACTCCTGCTGCCGTTTCTCCTCCGTGGGCAGCGCGTAAGCAGATTGTATATAATACCGTTGGCTGCCCTTGTTGACCACGAAATCTATTTCCATTTGTTTGCGGGCATCGCCCTCGCGGCATTCCACCACCCCTACATCCACACTGTAACCGCGCATTAGCAGCTCATTGTAAATCACATTTTCCATGATATGCGTCTCCTCAACCTGCCGAAAGTTCAGACGAGCGTTGCGAAGTCCGACATCCGTGAAATAATACTTCGAGGGTGTTGAGATATAGTGCTTTCCTTTCACATCGTAACGGTAGGCACGACTGATCAGAAAAGCATCATCCAAATAGTCCAAGTACTTTTTTATGGTTGCCTCCGACAACTCTGTGCGCCCTAAACTGCTAAATGTGCGCGACAGTTTTGACGGATTGGTCAGGGAGCCCACCGACGATGAGATGATGTCAAGCAGCATCTCCAAGGCGACATCGTTCTGCACGTGGTTACGCTCGATGATGTCGCGCAGGTACGTCTCCTTGAACAACAATTTCAGATACTGTTCCCGATCCGTGTCGGAGGGGAATAGAACCGTCAACGGCAGGCCGCCGTAATTCAGGTAGTTTTGCCAAAGTCGGTCCCACTTCATGTCGGGCATTGCTTCCGCAATTTCCGACAACGACAACGGATAGATACGGATTTCGTCTCCTCGGCCACGGAACTCCGTCATCACATCTCGTGACAAAAATTTGGAATTGCTGCCGGTTACATACACATCGACATTGTCCATTTTCAAATAGCTGTTCAATACGTCTTCAAATTCCTCCACCAATTGTATTTCGTCTAACAAGATGTAATACATGCCCTTGTCCGTCATGCGTCCATCGAGATATTTCATCAAGGCATCTGGATCGCGAAGCATTTTGTTTCGGCGGTTTTCCAAGTCCACGGTGACAATATGGTCCTCGGGCACTCCGTTTTCCTTAAGGTGATTGTAAAAAAGGTTGAGAAGCAGGAACGACTTCCCAGACCGGCGGAGTCCTGTCACCACTTTGATTAGATGGTTGCGCTTGTGAGCCACCAATTTTTCCAGGTATCTTTTTCGTTTGAACAACATGGCATTTAAGATTTTTTCCGTTTACGGCATTTTTCTGAAATAATGCGCAAAAATACAAAAATAAGAAATCGGTTTTAAGCCATGTAAATATTTTTATCAAATATTGAATATCAACATATTATAATCGAATGTTATAATTAAGAAGTGTGAAATTAAAATAAGTTTGTTTTAGATTTTTTCCGTTTACGGCATTTTTCTGAAATGACAAGCGGGCATGTGAGGAGACTGGCAAGTTTGGCGCGTTTTCACTGACAAGTTTGGCCACGCTTCCCTTCCGCCCGAATTAGAACAAAATAGAACCAGCGTGTGCATAGCGCGAATGGTTATTTTTGCCGCGAAAAAACAGCAAAAACATGACCTCAAAAACCATCATCATCCCCGTCGGCTTCAATGCCGGGCAGTGCAAAAGAAACATCATGGCGCACTTCGCGGACGACAGCCCTGCGGAGTGGATGTCAGACCAGGATTTCGTGCAGCAATATCTCTACTGTCATGAAGACGGCGACTATGACCCGCCGATAGATGTATGGCTGCTGGTCTGGGACTCGCCATCAAACATGGTGCCGACTTCGCACCCGAATCCGGAAGCAAAGCACTGTCCATCAAACACTGAACTGAAAATCGAAGCTATTGGCGCGAGCCTCCTGTTGTGCAAGACGCATCACAATAATATCAGGTGTCACCTCATCTATATCATTCCTCCAGAACTCAACTCCACGTTGTACGACCTGTCTGAGAAGCATTTCACAGGTGTGGACGACGTTCACGTCATTGACATGCAGGAGGGGATTGCCAAAGCAGATCAAAGCACGTCATTGTTGGACTTTCTGGAGAGTGTGGACCTCCAGATTGCAGAGATAATCGCTGTTCCGAAAGCCACTTTCGACCATTGCGACACCCTTGTCCAATACCAGATTCCCGAATCCGTGACACATATTGAAGACCGGGCGTTCGCCTCGTGCAAGAAGCTGCGAAAGGTTCTGCTCCCAGACAAGACGGCTCTCGGCGAGCATGTATTCGCCGCGTGCGCAAGGTTGTGAAACAATAACCTCTGTTGGAAATTCGATATCAGGGCGCAGCCGTGCGGTTGCGCCCTTTTTTGTTCCCGCCATTCCTTCTCTTCAACCTCCCCACCTGCTCCATCATCAACAACTACCAGAGCATCCGGGAAGAACAACGGAAAGACAAAGCCCCAGACAGACCATCGGCGGGCTGATGAGCTTCGAGGAGTGACTTTGCGCAACGGTCTCTTCTAAAATTGCTGAAACAACATTACAAAAATCGGTTTTCAGCAAGTTTCGATTTTTGAAATTGCTGAAATGAAATATTTTTGTATTTTTGCAGCAACTTTCGTTAATAAACAAGACGACCAGTATGAAAGAAAAAATAATTGGTAGAAAATTGGAAATGAAACTGTTACGAGAATATCTCAACAGTGGGAGATCCGAGTTTGTGGCAGTTTATGGTAGACGGCGTGTCGGAAAGACGTTCTTTGTGCGTCAAGTCATCGGCAACAATGCTTGTTTCACCCTGACGGGAATGGAAAATTCCGGTCTTAAAGAACAATTGGACAACTTCTTCTTCACTCTGAGGAGAACATACCCGAAGGCCTCACATCCGCAATCTTGGCTGGAGGCGTTCTACGAATTGGAAAATTATCTGGAAGTGCTTCCGGACGGAAAGAAAATCATTTTCATTGACGAGTTGCCGTGGTTGGACACCGCGCGTTCAAATTTCATCAGTGCGTTGGAGCATTTCTGGAACTCCTGGGCGTCAGCACGCGATGATGTAAAGCTCATCGTTTGCGGTTCAGCCACTTCTTGGATGATAGATAACATTGTCAATAATCGTGGAGGTTTGCACAACCGTAAAACACACCAGATATACATAGCACCCTTCACCCTGTGCGAAAGCGAGCAGTATTTCCGCTCCTATGGGTTCTCTTATCGCCAGAAAGAGATTGCCGAATGCTATATGGCGATGGGAGGCGTCGCCTATTATTATTCGTTGATGAGGGCGGATGAAAGTGTTGCGCAAAACATTGACCGTCTGTTTTTTGCCCGTAATGGAGAGTTGAAAGGGGAGTTTGAAAACTTGTACCGTTCCCTTTACAAGCAGGCTGGCGACCACATCTCCATTGTCACGGCACTGGCCACCAAGATGAAAGGCTTGACACGAAAGGAAATTTTGGGACTAACAGGACTGAACAACAACCATAAATTCACCGAGACGATGGACGAGTTAGAAAAATGCGGCTTTATCCGCCAATATGTTCCTTTCGGGAAAACAAAACGTGATGTGCTTTTCCAGTTGACGGACGCATTCACCCTTTTCCACTTTCATTTTGCCAAAGAAAACCTGTATCAAGACGAGGCATTCTGGACAAATTCGCTCAACAGTCCCCGGCACAGGGCGTGGAGCGGCTATGCTTTCGAAATGCTTTGTCTGAACCATATCGACAAAATCAAGCGGGCATTGGGCATCTCCGGAGTCCAATGCAGGGTGTGCAGCTGGCTCAGCAAGACAGGCGACGGTTCCAAAGGCGCCCAAATAGACCTTCTCATCGACCGCGCCGACCAGTGCATCAACGTTTGTGAGATGAAGTTCTCACATTCAGAGTACGAGATAACCAAAGCAGACGAGGAGAATTTCGAAAACAAGATAGAGACTTTCATCCAGCAGACCAAAACCAGGAAGTCGTTGATGCTGACACTTATCACCTCTTTTGGCATCATCCGCAACTCATATAGCGGCAGGATACAACAGCAGGTCACCTTGGAGGACTTGTTTGCTGAATGAAGTCGCCACCCCTTCTCCTCAACCTCCCCACCTGCTCCATCCTCAACAACTACCAGAGCATCCGGGAAGAACAACGGAAAGACAAAGCCCCAGACAGACCATCGGCGGGCTGCTGAGCTTCGAGGAGTGACTTTCCACCTACTTGCGTGGTTGATTCAGAAAAAAGGTATCTTTGCTAAATCTAAAGTATAACTTTAATTTTGTCTAAAGTACACATAAGGCTATGTATAACAGAGTGTTAGAAAATGAGGTTTTACGCTTGTCTGAACTCTTCAGGGTTGTTACCATTACGGGACCGTGGCAATCGGGCAAAACCACATTGTGCAAAAAGACGTTCCCTTACCACGATTATGTCAATCTGGAGGACGAAACCGTTGTAGGCGAGATGGAACTCAACAAAAAGGAGTTTCTGGTGAAACACAGGAAAGGCCTGGTGATTGACGAAGTGCAAAAAATGCCCGAGATCCTCTCCGCTGTACAGGTTGTGGTGGATGAGTATCCAGACGCCGCCTTCGTTCTCACAGGAAGCAGCAACCTGCTTTTGATGCAGCGCATCACTCAGTCGCTGGCTGGTCGTACCGCCGTGCTGACACTTCTTCCTTTTTCCATCGCCGAACTGACAGAAGTGGACAAGTCAGCAGGATTATACAGCATAATGTTGAACGGTTTTTATCCTGCGGTATGGGCACAGAACATACCGCCACAAGATGTTTACCGCCAATATTTTTCCACATACCTGCAACGTGATGTACGACAGGTGATGAATATTCGTCATCTTTCTGAATTCAGGAGATTTATCGTGATCTGCGCTTCGAGGATTGGCTCTGAATTCAACGCACAAGGAATCTCTAACGAATTGGGTGTATCGATACCTACAATCCAGGAGTGGATGAACGTATTGGAGACTTCCTACGTGGCTTTCCGTCTGCCCCCATTTTTTCGCAATATTGGGAAACGTTTGGTCAAGACCCCTAAAATCTACTTTTACGACGTGGGACTGGTATGCTATCTGTTGGGAATTCACACACCGCAGCAGTTGGAAACCCATCCGTTAAGAGGCTCTATATTTGAAAATATGGTGGTGTGTGATTTTCTCAAGAACCAGTATAATCATGGTTTGGACAACAATCTGTATTTCTACCGCGACAAAAGCCAGCATGAGGTCGATTTGGTTGTAGAAGACGGCTTACAACTTAATGCGTATGAAATCAAACTTTCATCAAACATACACCCTGACTTCTATAAGAATCTCAACTATTTCCGCAGTCTGTTTCCCAACGAAACTGTCACTACGCAAGTGATAAACACGGGCCAAGCAGAAAATAACAGCAGTGAAAACGGACATCGCTTCTATCTGAATGTACCATAAGCACTTCTCCCCAACCTCCCCACCGGCTCCACCATCAACAACTACCAGAATATCCGCGAGAAACAACGAAAAGACATTGAGCCAGACAGCCAATCGGCGGGCTGCTGAGCTTCGAGGAGTGACGTGTGGCCGCCATCGCCCCTGAAGACTATCTCTTTTCCGCTATGATGTTCATCTCCAGGCCGTTGATGGTTGAAGTGGGTGCGCCGCTTTGGCTGCCAGTCCAGGTCTCCCGAAGAATCAGCGACCCGTCGCGGAAGGTTCCGCCACCCGTTGCGGTGACCCGATAGACGAGGGACGGGGTCTCGTCTTGGTTGAGGTTCGGCAGCCAGCTGGAAGAGAGTACGTTCGTGCTGAAAGTGTGCTCGTCTAACAGCAGGGAGTCGCCGCGCAGCTCGGCGGTCATCGTGTAGCCGCCGCCGTTCATCTCGTTCATCGTTATCAAATACTTGGACTTCTGTGACTTGTCGCGCAGAATTTGCATCTGGCCGATGCGGTGGATGAGTTGGTAGGTCACTTCGCCTTCCGCGTCCCTCAGTTCCACCTCGCCCGAGAGTTTGTAGTTGTAGTCTCCGGCCAATTTCCGGGTATCTTTCTGGCACGAAAGGAGCATCAAGGCGGCCAGCAGGGTTGTCAGTATGATGTTTTTGTTCATTTTTTTTAGTTTTGGCTTGTTTTGTGAATCGTATCTTGTTGTAATTCAGTGCCCAAAATTGCCATTGGGGCATGAAAACAACCAGGGTGCGAAGATACGTTTTTTTTGAAGCCGCCGAATAGTTATCGAAAGGACTGGTGCGGTGCAAAAAAAATCGTATTTTTGCCGAAAAATGGAACTATGGAATTGTACGACGACCTGCTGCACATAGAGCCCACTGGGTTGAAGCCCGAGGCGGGCCGGTTGCTGGTGTCCACGCCCTATTTCAACGACCCGTTTTTCAACCATTCGGTGGTCCTGATCACAGACTATGAGACGGAACACACGGCGGGGCTGATCATCAACCGGCAGCTCCCGCACACGGTTTACGAGGTGGTGAACGACATCAAGGTGGACGACCCGGTCTGTTTCGGCGGGCCCGTGTTGACCGAAGCGGTCTTCCTGCTTCACAGCTTCGATTCCTGCCCGGAGGCCACCCGGCTGCTCCCCGGCGTCTATGTCGGCTACAATCCGGTGCTGATCGCCCTCATCGAGCAACACGCCATCCCCAACCTCAAGAGCAAGTTCCTGCTGGGCTACGCAGGCTGGTCGCCCGGACAGCTCGAAGACGAAATCCAGCGCAATATGTGGGTCGTCGCCCCGGCCACCAAGTCCCTCGTGTTCGACACGCCCGCCGAACAAATCTGGCCGCGCACCGTCTCCCGCCTCGGCAAACCCTACGAGCATTGGCTGAAAATACCAAAACATATTGCGTATAATTAGAGCTTAGAATTTAGAACTTTGAACTTTGAACCTTGAACCTTGAACCTGAAACTTGAAACCTGAAACTTGAAACCAATAAAAACCGCCCTTTACGCGAACCATCCGCATGGAACGAGAGATTTTTAACAACCATACTGTTTATTCGCTGTCGGATGTGGCCATGAGCATCCACAAGGTGATCGAACGCACGTATAACCGGCCGTATTATATCAAGGCTGAGATCTTGAAGCTGAATTATTACCCTTACAGCGGGCATTGCTATCCGGAGCTCGTGGAACGGGACGGGAACGCTATCAAGGCGGAGTTGCGGGCGGTGATATGGTCTTCCAACTTCCAGGACATCAACCGGCGTTTCGTGCAGATTACCGGCGAGCCGTTGAAGGAGAATATCCGCATCCTTTGTCTGGCCACGGTGCAGTTCAGTCCGAAGCACGGCTTGGCCCTGCATATCGAGGACATCGAGCCGACTTACACCTTGGGCGACATGATGCGGAACCGGCAGGAGGTCATCGACCGGCTCAAGCAGGAGCAGGTGTTCGACCTCAACCGCAACCTCCCGATGCCGCTGCTGCCCAAGCGTGTGGCCGTCATCTCCGTGGAGACCAGCAAAGGCTACAGCGATTTCATGCAGACGCTGCAGGGCAACGAATACGGCTACCGTTTCCATACGGAGCTGTTCCCGACGATTTTGCAGGGCGAGAAGGCCATCACGGGGATTCAGAGTCAGCTGGAGAACATCCGGCGCAGGCTTGACCAATTCGACGTGGCGGTTCTTGTGCGCGGTGGCGGCGGCGATGTGGGCATGAGCTGTTACGACGACTACGGGTTGACCCGCAGCGTGGCGACCTTCCCGCTGCCCGTGCTCACCGGCATAGGCCATTCCACCAACCTCTCCGTCACCGACATGGTGGCCCACGCGCGGTTCATCACCCCCACGGAGGTGGCTTTCGCCCTGTTGGACGCCTTCCGGAAGTTCGACGAACAGCTCGGGGATATGGCTCAGCGGATGACGCAGCACGTGCAGGCGCAGCTTGCGGAGGCGAGGCAGTCGCTGACGCATACGGAAACGCTTTGCCAGTACAAGTTGCCGAAGGCACTCGACGCGCACCGGAACCGCTTGTCGGAACTCTGCGGCGACTTGGCGCTTCGGTCGAAACAACTGACCATGAACCAGATGTTTCGGCTCCGTTCGTTGTCCCAGGAGATGGACAAAGGCGTGCGGCTGCGCGGACAACGGGAGCGGCAGTCCCTGGCGCGTCTTGAGGAGGCACTTCCGCGCGAAAGCCTGGCGATGCTGCGGAAACGCGGGCTGGAGTGCGACCGGGTGGAGGAAAAGCTCCGGCTGCTCAGTCCCGAAAACGTCCTTCGCCGCGGCTACAGCATCACCCTCAAAGACGGGAAGGCGGTGACTGACGCATCCGTATTGCACCCTGGGGACGCTCTCGTGACAAGGTTTTATGCCGGGGAGGCGATTCTTCGGGTGGAAGATGGGAAAAAAATGTAACTTTGCCCACTTTTAGAACGTACATATAGCATATTATAAAATAAAGAAAATCAGATAAATAGAAAATTATGACGAAACCCAAGATTGTTATCGGAAACTGGAAAATGAACAAGGACTTCGAAGAGGCCGAAGACCTGATCTCCACCATACAGGAAAATTTGGAGGGATACCAGCTCCAGACGGAGGTGGTGCTCTGCCCCCCGGCCGTCTATGCCGAGTTGGTGACCGACCATGCCAGCGAGGAGGGCAGCCACTTCTACGCCGGACTGCAGAATGTCAGCGAGTTCCCGAACGGCGCCTACACCGGCGAAATCTCTGCCGAGATGCTCGCGGCCATGCAGGTGGATTTCTGCATCGTGGGCCACTCCGAGCGCCGCAAGTACTTCGGCGAGACCGACGAGGTGGTGCTCAAGAAGATGCACCGGCTGCTCGACAACAACATTGTTCCCGTGATGTGCTGCGGCGAGACCCTCGAAGAACGCAAGGCGGGCAAACATTTTGAAATTGTCCAGAAGCAAATTGAGAACACCATCTGCACGCTCAAGCCCGAGGAACTCGAGCGCACGATGATCGCCTACGAACCCATCTGGGCCATCGGCACCGGCGAGACCGCCACGCCCGCACAAGCGCAGGAGATGCTCGCCTTCATCCGCTCCCTTATCGAGAAGAAGTTCGGCACCGAAGCCGCCGTCTATGCCTACATCCTCTACGGCGGCAGCTGCAACGCCAAAAACGCCCTCGAACTCTTCAGCCAACCCGATGTCGATGGCGGCCTCATCGGCGGCGCCTCCCTCAAGGCCGACGATTTCATCAAGATCATCGAGGCCGCGGAAACAGTGGTGAAGGAGAATTAGTTTAGAAAGTTTAGGAAGTTTAGTATGATTAGGAGGTTTAGGAGGTTAAACATACTAAACATCCTAAACTACTAAATGCAAAGAATGAACCACCTCTACTATATGGCGTTCGTGCTTCTCATGGCATTCGCCTGTGCGGGTTTCGCGCAGGACGATGACCCGTGTGTGCAGACCATGGACAAGGCCACCGAAAAGACGTTCAAGAAGGCCCGCGACTTCCACAAGTCGGGGAAGAAAGACGAAGCATACGAACTCTACGAGGAGATTCTCGACGAGCATCCGGAGTATTTGGAGGTGAACTATTACTATGCGCTGGGCTATTACCTTCCGCTCGAAAACGACGATTTCGTCTCCAAGCGGAAGGACCGTTCGGACGTGACCAAGACCATGGCCGCCTTCAATCGGATATATGAGACATGCCCCCATTACAAGCCGAATTGCCTTTTTTATGCGGCTAAATTGGCCTACTTCAACGAAATGTTCAGCGAGGCGGAGAAGTTCGCCAAGGCGGTCCTCGACAACCAGGACCTTTTCACGGGCGACAAGGGTGAGGAGAAAATCCGGGAGGCGGCGACCATCCTCAAAAAAGCGCGTTTCTACGGCGGCATCCTCAACAGCCCGGTCCCGTTCGATCCGCACCCGGTGCCGAACATCTCAACCCCGGCCGACGAATACCTCGGCACGCTCTCGCCCGACGGACAGCTCTTCTACTTCACCCGTCGCAAGTATGTGGCCGACAATTCCCCTTTCGGACAGGGCGGGAAGGTGCAGCGGGAGTTCTTCAGCTGCAGCGAGAAGAAAAACGGGCAGTTCGGCGAGGGTGATGCGCTTCCCGAACCGTTCAACAAGGCGGAAGGGGAGGGGAGTCCCACGGTCAATCTCACCAACGACCTGCTGGTCTTCACACAACGGCACACGGTGAAACTGCAAAGGGGCAATTATCCGAATTACGACCTTTATTACGCTGAGTATGATGGCTTTGACTGGTCCGCACCGAAACCGTTGCCAGGCAAAATTAACCGCAACGAATCATGGGAGTCGCAGCCTTCGCTCAGCTCCGACGGCAAAGTGCTCTTCTTCGCCAGCGACCGGCCGGGCGGCTACGGCGGTTCCGACATTTGGTACGCCACGCGCAAGAGCGATGGCTCCTGGAGCGACCCCGTCAACATGGGGCCAGTCATCAACACCGACCGCAACGAACGCTCGCCGTTCCTGCACACCGACAGCAAGACCCTCTACTTCTCGTCCAATGGTCACGACGGCCTCGGCGGACAGGACATTTTCTACTCCAAGATGAACGCCAAACGGCAGTGGACGGAGCCGAAAAACATCGGCTATCCCATCAACACGGAGAACGACGAGGTCGATTTCTTTGTCAGTTTGGACGGCAAGACCGGTTACTTCTCCTCCAACAACTATGGCGACCAAGACTGGAACATCTACCAGTTCGACCTCTACGAGGAGGCGCGGCCGCATACGATGGTCATCGTGAAGGGCAAGGTGACGGTGGATGAGGGCGATTTGGAGAATGCCGTGGTCGAGATTCGCGACACCAATGCCAACGTGGTCTCCACGGGCATCGTGAGCGCGAACACAGGCAAGTACGCGGTGGCGGCGGAAATCAAGCACGATGATCCGCAACCGCTCATCGTGAATGTAAAAAAGGAGGGTTATTCATTTGATACACAGATTATTAAGCCGGAAGAAATCAAAGGTGAGATTGTGGAGAAGGATGCGGAGGTGAAAGCCGTGGAAACCGGGAAAGTGTGCGACCTCCGCGACATTTACTACGAGACCAACGATTTCAGTCTGACGCAGGAGTCGAAGATGCTGCTGGCCCTTTTCATCGAGTTTCTGAAAGAGAACCCTACGGTGAAGGTGGAGATTCAGGGACATACGGACGACATCGGGCGCGATGCCGACAACCTCTTGCTTTCGGAGCGCCGTGCAAAGTCGGTGTATGAATATGTAATCGCACAGGGAATCAGTGCCAATCGTTTGAGATACAAGGGTTACGGTGAGACGATGCCGATAGCCGACAACAGCACGGCCGAGGGCAGAGCCAAGAACCGCAGGACCGTTTTCTTGATTTATGAAAAATAGGAACATTTACTTTTTAGGCATCGGTGGCATCGGGATGAGCGCGTTGGCGCAATATTTCCTGCAAAACGGTGACCGTGTTTTCGGCTACGACCTCACGCCTTCCCCGGTTACCGACATGTTGCGGCAGAAGGGGGCAGAAATCCATTTTGAAGGCGATGTTGCGAAAATTCCTGCTTCGGTGGATTTTGTAGTTTATACCCCTGCGGTGCCGAGGGATTTCGTTGAATATCAATATTTTGAAAAAGTCGGTGTGCCGATATACAAGCGCTCGCAGGTGCTGGGGCACATCACGGACGAACTGCGGACGATAGCGGTGGCGGGCACGCACGGCAAGACCACCACCACGTCGATGATTGCGCATTTGCTCTATCCGGAGCAGCCCCTTGCGGCTTTCATCGGCGGCATTTCCAAGAATCTGGGCGACAACTATGTGTGCAGTATGCACCCTGACACCGCCGTGGTGGAGGCCGACGAGTTTGACCGCTCGTTCCTGACGCTACACCCCGAGGTTGCCGTCATCACCTCCATGGATGCCGACCATTTGGACATCTACCGTGATGTGGAGGACCTGCGCGGGGCGTTCCGGCAGTTCGCCGCCCAGACGCAGCGGGCGGTGATGGTGGAGGAGGCCGTTGCGCAGCATATCGACCATCCGGGCAAGCGGGTCTATGGGGTAGGGGAGCGTTGCGACTACCGCGCCTTCAATCTCAACTACCGGCAGGAGGTTTCGAGATTCTCTCTGCACACTCCCAAAGGGGATATTACAGATTTGGAGCTTCCGGCGCACGGGCTATATAATATATTGAATGCCACAGCCGCCATTGGAGCGGTGTTGGAGGCTTTCCCCGAAATTCCGGAAGCACAGATCCGGCAGAAAATCCGCACTTTCGCCGGCGTGAAGCGCCGTTTCGACTACATCGTCCGTTGTCCCGACTTTGTTTATATCGATGACTACGCGCACCATCCCAACGAGATGCGCTCGTTCATCACGGCAGTGCGGGAAATCTATCCGGACAAGGAGATTTGCGGGGTGTTCCAACCGCATCTCTATACACGCACCCGCGACTTTGCGGACGAGTTTGCCGCCGCGCTTGCCCTGCTCGACCGGGTCATCCTGCTGCCCATCTATCCCGCGCGGGAGAAGCCGATAGAGGGTATAACGTCGGAATTTCTCCTCGGCAAAATAAAGAACCCCAACAAGTTGGTACTTCAAAAGGATGAGCTTTTCCCTCATCTGCAGTCTCATCGTCCCGACGTGTTGCTTACCATCGGCGCGGGCGACATCGACCGGTTGGTGGGGACGTTGGCCGGCCTCGGCGACTGAGGTTGTCGAAGTCGTAGCCAATGTTTTCGCAACCCGATTGCAGAAAATATTGTGTATCTTTGCCGCCGGAAAATATCGAGATTATGGCACATAAAAAATTGTATAGAACGAGGAATGATGCCAAAATCGCCGGTGTCTGCGGCGGTCTGGCTGAATATTTGGACATAGACGTCACCATTGTCAGGATTGTCTTCCTACTGTTGCTGCTGACCGGTTCGCTGGGTTTTTGGATCTACTTGATAATTTGGATTGTGGCACCGTGGGACTATATGGTGAGGTGATTATATGAAAAAGGCAGTTCTCTTGTTGATGCTGTTGGTGGCAGTGGCAGGTTCGTTTGCCCAGTCGCTGACAGGTAAGGTGTTGCAAATCAGTGAGAATGGAGATACTATGGCGGTGTCGAACGCGGCGGTGCAGTGGCTGCACACGTCCGTCGGCACGCACACGGATCCGGATGGGAAGTTCACCATCCCGCGCTCCAAGACCGACTCCTTGGTCATCTCCTTCCCGACCTTCCTTCCCGACACGGTGAGGATTCCTGTCGGACAGAACTATATCACGGTGTTCCTGAACACGGCGCACAGCCTCAACGAGGTGAGCATCGTGGCCCGTGATGGTTCGTATATATCAGTGCAACCCATTTTGACCCAGGTGATTAGCACGGAAGGCCTGCGTCGTGCCGCCTGCTGCAACCTCGCCGAAAGTTTCGAGAGCAGTGTGGCCATCGACTCGGAGTTTCCCGACGCGGTGAGCGGCGCCCGGCAGATCTCCATGCTTGGACTCGCCGGCACTTACAGCCAAATCCTGCTGGAAAATGTGCCCTACATCCGACTTCTCTCGCACCAGTTCGGCCTTGGTTTCATCCCCGGTTCGTGGATGGAGTCCATCAGTCTCTCGAAAGGCACCTCCTCCGTGGTGAACGGCTTCGAGGCCATTACCGGGCAAATCAACGTTGATTACAAGAAGCCCGAGACGAATCTCGAACGCTTCTTCATGAACTTCTATGCCAACTCGATGGGCAAGGGCGAACTCGCCATGAACACGCGCATCCCTGTGGGCAAGGACGAGAAGGTGAGCACCAACTTCCTTGTGTTCTTGGCCGACCAGTTCGTGAAAATGGACATGAACCACGACGGTTTCATGGATGTGCCGCGCAGCCGGCAAGTCAACGTGATGAACCGCTGGGACTATAAGTCGCCTGTGGTGGAGGGCCGCACGATGGTCGATTTCGTCTGGGACAACCGTTTCGGTGGGCAGATGGGTTTCCGGCCGAATTACGCGGTACTGAATGATCTGCCGTATGGCTTTGTTGCCGACAACAAGCGGGTGGATGCCATCACGAAAAACGGATTTTTGCTCAAAGGCAAGAACGAGAGCATCGGAACCATCCTCTCTTACACCGGCCACTGGCTTAATTCCCGCTATGGAAATAACAACGCATACGAGGGAAATCAACACAGTGTGTATGCCAATGTGATGTATTCCAACAAGTTCGGAGCATTAGAACGTCACAAGCTCACCGCAGGTGCCAGCTTGCAGTACGATTGTCTGAATGAGCGTTATTATGACGATATGGATTTGTACTACTATGACGTGCCGCATCACCACGAGTTGATCCCCGGTCTTTTTGCGGAATACGCTTACATCATCGATCCCAAATTTGTGCTTACGGCAGGGATGCGACTGGATTACAACCTTGTGCGCGACAGGCAAGATTCGTATGTATGGGAACGAAACAACCAGCTGTTTTGGACACCGCGAATCCATGCCAAATGGCAGATTACGAAGGATTTGTCGTTGCGGGCATCGGCTGGCAAGGGCTATCGCAATGCCCATTTCTTCGCTGAGAACCAGTCGCTGATGCTCTCATCGCGCACGTTCCATTTTGACGGCCTGTCTAAGCCTGAGGAGGCCTGGAATACTGGTGCAAGCGTGGTCTGGCAGTTTAACATGCCGGGAGGGAAAGCCTCGTTGGCCGTCGATTACTTCTACACCCATTTCCTGCAGCAGATGATTGTGGATTTGGACCAGGATGTCCATGCGGTGCACTACTATGCGCTGAACGGCGAATATAACGGATACCACAACCGCTCGCGTTCCCATTCTGCGCAGGTGGAGCTGACACTCAAGCCGTTGCAGCGTTTCGAGATTTTGTTGGCCTACCGTTACAACGATGTCCGCTACATGCGCCACGGGGTGATGCACCAGAAGGACATGATGAGTCCGCACAAGGCACTCGTCAACCTCAACTACAGCACGCCCTACGACAAGTGGAAGTTCAATTTGAATTGCCAGGTTTATGGTCCGATGCCGCTGCCTAACACGCAGGGCAACCCCGAGCAGTACCGTCGGCCCGACACCTCGAAACCCTACGTGCTGCTCAATGCGCAAATCACCAAGAAGTTCCGCAGATGGGAGATTTACGTTGGCGGCGAGAACCTTTTGAATGTCAAGCAGAAAGACCCGATTGTCCAGGCGGAGAATCCTTTCGGGGAATATTTCGATGCCACGATGGTCTATATGCCGGTTACGGGCATTATGGGATATTTGGGTGTTCGGGTGATACTGAAGTAGCGGGTTCAGGGTGTCAACTGCGCAGCGCTATTTGCTTGTCATGATGTCGAGTACCAGATTGTCGGTAGCGGCCATGCCCAGAAGGCCGATGTCCGCCATATTGCGTACGCACTGGTCCACATCATCGTCGATGATGCCTTCCGCCGATGTAACCACTTCGTCTTCAATAGCCAGCATTGAGGAAAGGACGGCCGTGGAGACGCCAGTGGCCACTTTCAGCGAACAGCTTGGCTTCGCGCCGTCGCAGATCATGCCCGTGATGTTGGCAATCATGTTTTTCACTGCATAGACGATTTGCTCGTAGGAGCCGCCCATTAGCCAGGTGAGGCCGCAAGCGGAACCGGTGGCGGCGACTACGCATCCGCATAAGGGCGACAGTCGTCCGAAGCTTTGTTTGATGTAGATAACGGTCAAATGACTGAGCATCAATGCTCTGGCAAGTTCCTCCTCCGTTTTGAGACGTTCCTTGGCGAACACCCAGACGGGCAGCGTGGCCGCGATGCCCTGGTTGCCGCTGCCGGAGTTGCTCATCACGGGCACCTTCACACCGGCCATACGCGCGTCGCAGGCTGCCGATGTGTAGGAGAGGATCTTGGAATAGATGCCGTTGCCGAAAAACTGGCATTTGGGTTCCATGAAAATGGTGCGGCCGAGTCCGTGTCCATAATGGTTGCTCAGCGACATTTCCGCCGCGCGTTTGTTCAGCTCCGCCGTCTCCAGGATGAAGTGGATGTCATTTTCCGGCGCAGTGGTGGCGAAATCGTAAACCATGCGCATGGTGAGCGTCAAATCGTCCGAAAAAGACGAATCTGACGTTTGGCTTTCGTCTTGCAAAAGGGGTGTCCCGTTTTTGGAGATGCGGCTGAAGTGGGTGTGTGCCCCGCTGATCACCACCGAGACGCTGTCGTCGCCGTTGTGGCACTCCACCTCGATGTAAAGTTTCTCAGCCGTGTCTTTCTTCCGAAGGATGTGGATGCGCCCTTGCGCAATGTACTCCTTGCCTTGTTCCACACTCTCAGGGGTGAGGTCTTTCAGTACCTCTAAGCTGTATTCCGACTTCCCGACCAGCGCGCCGAGGGCGATGGCGATGGGCAGGCCAATCATGCCCGTGCCCGGGATTCCTACCCCCATGGCGTTTTTCAACATATTGGTGCTCAGCCATACCGTAATCTGTTTGGGTATGCAGCCAAGTACCTCCTTGGCTTTGGCGACCGCCATGGCCACCGCCATGGGCTCGGTGCACCCGATAGCTGGCACCACTTCCCGTTTCACTAATGCGATTATACGCTCTCGTTCCTCTTTTGTCATTGCAATGAATATGAAGTTGCAAAAATACGAATTATATCGGCGCAGGGGCACTTAAGAACATCATTGCAACAATTCGCCCCAGTGCCGCTCTATTGGAATGCCGTTGTCGGGATTGAAGAAGTGATGGTTCGCCTCAATGACATGCGCCACGAAGTTCATCGCCTTCAGTACACTGTCTTCCAGGGTGTTACCTTTCAAGTAATGCCCCACCGTCACGGAAGAGAACACATCTCCGGTGCCGGAGAACTGCGATTCTACCTGACGGTATGGGAGCACCTTGATTCGTCCGACACCCTTGTCATACAGCATCGTACAGGTCTGGCCCTCCATCAGCATACTGGAGATGATTACCGAATTATCGCCAATGCTTTGAAGTGTCATAAGCAAATCCACCGCCTCGTCATACGACAAGTTAAAATTATCCAAATATTTGTCAGTCAAAAATTTAGCTTCTGTAACATTGGGGACTATGACATCCGCCACCTCGCAGGCCTTGCGCATGTAGTCCACCGTTTCAGCCGACGCGCCATTATAGAGTTTCCCGTCATCGGCCATTATGGGATCGACAAATATGAACGTGCCTCGCGCCTTCAGACGTCGGCAGTAGTCCGTCACAATCCGCGTTTGTTCCTCGGAGACCAGATAGCCCGTACAAACGGCATCCACCATAAAACCTTGTTCCTCCCAGATTTCGATGCTCTGGCGCATGTATTCCGTTGTGTCCAACACTGCGAACTTGCCATAGCTGAAGTTGTTGGATACCAACGACGAAGGCAATCGGAAGATTTCGAACTTCAGGTGCGAAAGGATTGGAGCCATCACGGACATGCCCAAGTTGCCGTAGCCGACAATGTCACCAATAAGTAAGATGCTGCTCATTAGGGGTTTAGGGGTTTAGAAGTTTAGGGGTTTAGAAGTTTAGAAGTTTAGAGGTTTAGAAGTTTAGAAGTTTAGGGGTTTAGTTTTCTAAGCAGTTGTCGAGTTCGCGGGTGAGTTGGGGAATGTCCATGTTTTGTCCGATGAAGACGATCTTGACCATGCGGTCGCCGTATTCGGGGTCCCAGTCGCGCATGAACGAGGGGTCTTCTTGCATCAGTTGCACAAGATCTTCCTGCGGGGCGGTGGCGTACCAAAGACCCGCCTCGGTGAGCTTCTGCTGTACACCCGCTTGTTCGTAGAGGTACGACATGTCGCGGTATTCCTTGAAGTAGCACACGCCCTTGGCTCGGATGATGTTCTTCGGGCGCTTTTTCGAGAGGAACTTGTTGAATTCGGCTATTTTAAACGGTTTCCGACGGTAATAGACGAACGTTGAAATCCCATACTCCTCCACTTCTCCACCTTCGTGGTCATGGTGGTGGTGGTGATGGTGACCGTGATGACCATGGTCTTCTTCATCCTCGTCATCGTCATGGTGATGATGTTCGTCCTCGTGGTCATGGTGGTGATGCTCATGTTCGTCCTCCTCATCATGATGGTGGTGGTCGGCGCGGGCTTCGCGTTCCTCCTCCTCGGTGGTTTCGCGCTCGAGTTCGCGCACCCAGCCGGTGGAGACGGCCACATGCTCGTAGTCGAAGGCGTGGGTGTCAACGATGCGCTCCAGATCAACTTGCGCGTAGTTGGTTTCAATGATAGTGGCGCCGGGGTTAAGGTGGGTGATAATCTGGCGGAGGTGTGTGATTTCGCCACGGCTCACTTCATCCACTTTGTTGAGCAGCACGATGTTGCAGAACTCAATCTGCTGGACGAGCAGGTTTTCAATGTCCTCCTCGCCGATATCCTCGCGCTCAAGGTCGCCGCCGCAGGCGAACTCGCTCTGCATCCGCAGGGCATCGACCACCGTGACGATGCAGTCGAGGCGCGGGGTACCAAACTCCGTGTATTTGGGATTCATGCGCGGGATGGTGGAGATGGTGCGGGCGATGGGCTCCGGTTCGCAGATGCCGCTGGCCTCGATGACAATGTAGTCGAACTGCTGCGACTTGACCAAATCAGACAGCTGATCGACCAAATCCATTTTCAGCGTACAGCATATACACCCGTTCTGCAGTGCCACAAGGCTGTCGTCCTTTTGGGCCACCACGCCGCCTTTCTGGATGAGCGAAGCATCAATGTTCACCTCGCCTATGTCATTGACTATCACCGCAAACTTGATGCCCTTGCGGTTCGTCAGAATATGATTGACCAACGTTGTCTTTCCGCTTCCTAAATAGCCCGTCAGCAGTAACACCGGCACATCTTTCTTCGTCATAATCTCTATTTTTTTCGGGCGGCAAAGGTACTAAATATTGCCGTATCTTTGAGATTCATTCCTAAATATAACGCACAATGGTTTTGCAGGCCGCCATTCATGGGTCGTGACATTGTTTCGCTTTCAAATGACCTTGGGAACCTCGTTCTATCGCCTCACGGCCACATCCGACACATCGACAATTCGTTCGAGCGGCTCCCACTCGGAGAGGATTTCGGCAGAGATGGAGCCATCCTCCTTGACAATCTGATGGAGATAGGCACCGTCGTCCGTTTTGTGGAGGACGCAGGAAAGTGTCTCTCCGAGGTACGACTCGTGCAGCCAGTGGATGACGTAGCGGTTGGTGCGGTGTGAGAGCAGGAACTCATCGGGCACGGTTAGCATAGCGATGCTGATATAGCTGCGGTTGTTGACGTGCCCGTTGAAGTCGAGGTCGAGTTGGTTGACTTTGTGGTCTGCCCGTTTGAGGATGTTGTCGCTTTTCGGGAAGCGCACCTTCTTGTGACTATCGGTCATCATTTCGGGCAGTGTCTCGATTTTCGGGGCCACGCTGTCGGTCGGTTCCAATTTGCGCGTGTCGGCGTTCATCAGGTTCCAGCAGCTGGTGCCCTTCGCAATCAGCGCGTGCGTGTCGGCATTGGAGATGCGGTAGTCGGCATAGACTCGCAGCGCGGTGATCTCGCTGACCCAGATTTCCACCTCGATGTCATCGCCCCAGAAAGTGTCGGAAGGAGTCATTTCCGCGCTCATCTCGGTGATAATCCACATTTTGCGTTCTTTCACCAGGTCGAATGCGGCCAGGTGCAGGCAGCCCATATAGCGGGCGAAGCTCTCCTGGAAGTAGAGCAACACCGCAGCAGGGCTCAGCCGGTAGTCCTTGTTCATGTCTTGACACGTTATCGTGTACTTATGGGTGTATTTGTTCATATTTTTTTAGGGGGTTTTAAAGGATGTGCCAGATTATTCCACCACTTTCCAGTTCTGGATCCTGCGGGTCTCGGAGGAGAAGTTCACCCCGATTTTGTAGAGCTTGCGCGGGTCATGGGCGAAGGACAAGGCGTACTTCCTCTCCTCGATCTGCGCCAACGCCTCTTCGACGGATTTGTCTAACTTGAACTCGAACAGGTAGATGTAGTCGGCGGTCTGCACCACCATGTCCATGCGACCATCGGAAGTGTGCCGCTCGGTCTCCGTGTAGAAGCCCAACATTTGGAAGATGAGGCTCACGGCATTGTGGAAGTAGAGCTCCGCGTCTCCGGCGATTTGGTAGTCTTGGTTGGCGAACAGGGACTCCAGACGTGCCATGAACTTCAAAGGCTCCCCTGCCTCTATCTCTTGCACGAAGTTCATCACAAACAGACC
>Ga0310697_10002267_pt1 | contig 20723 bp, 14 predicted proteins | sample 172DNAGHGlowgp2_FD_203883 | JGI IMG/M metagenome (GOLD analysis project Ga0310697, IMG submission 203883) | Sheep rumen microbial communities from Palmerston North, Manawatu-Wanganui, New Zealand - 1728 DNA GHGlow gp2 (v2) (version 2) | ecosystem: Host-associated > Mammals > Digestive system >... | reverse complement strand
ATTTGAGCGAGTGGAAAGAATATATGTTGCGGGATGTCTCTTTAAGGATAACATCTGGCGGTACTCCGAAATCGTCGGAATCTAAATATTATGATGGTGTAATACCGTGGTTAAATACGAAAGAAATTCATTTCAACTATATTCGGTCAACCGAAAGAAATATTACAGAGTTAGGGCTGCAAAACTCATCAGCGAAATGGATCCCCAAAGATAGTGTTGTTGTTGCTATGTACGGAGCCACCGCAGCAAAAGTTGCATATTCTTTGATTGATCTTACTACGAATCAAGCGTGCTGCAACATAATAGTTGATGCTTCAAAAGCGGATAGCCGATATGTATATTATTATCTCCAGTCGTCGTACGATGAACTATCAAATTTAGCATGCGGAGCTGCACAACAAAATCTGAGTATAGGTGTCATATCGGACTTTCCCATACTAATACCGTCGTTAGACGAGCAAAAGCGGATAGCAGGGGTGTTGAGTTCGTTGGATGATAAGATAGATTTGCTGCATCGAGAGAACGCGACCCTCGAAGCCCTCGCCGAAACCCTCTTCCGCCACTACTTCATCGAAAACCCCAACCCCGACTGGAAAGAAGGTAAACTGGGAGATGTCGCAAATGTATCAGCAGGTGGTGATAAGCCACAGAAAGTTTCTAATAAAAAAACAGAAGATACACCTGTGCCAATTTTTTCCAATGGCATTGAAAAAAATGGGTTATATGGATTTACAGATAAAGCTCGAATATTTGAAGAGAGTGTCACTGTTTCAGCTAGAGGAACTATCGGCTTTGTCTCTTTAAGAACAGAACCATTTGTCCCAATTGTTCGATTGATTACATTAGCCCCAATTGCACCGATGACAAGTAAATATCTGTATTATTGGGCTAAGTTAGCAGATATTAATGGTACTGGCACAACGCAGCAACAACTCACTGTTCCTGATTTTAAGGAGACAAAGCTCCTATTGCCTGACACAATCTTGATTCAGAACTTTACAAGGAAAGCAAATATTATTCATGACAAAATTCGATCCAACCAACAACAAATTTTCACTCTCACAGCTTACCGCGATACATTACTCCCCAGTCTGATGAGCGGCGATGTAAAAGTTGGTGAATAATAAATAACAGATGGTTACGTTATAATAACACATAACATAGGATAGGGAAAAACATTTGAGTATGGCAAGTTATATATGTGGTAGAGAGAGCCTGAAAGGCTCCAACAGATATAGCGTATGGCAACGCCATACGACGGATGGATTATACCATTCCCAGCAGCCTGTAGGGCTGCGACATATCCGTATTGTACACTGTATTGTTGCAGCCCTACAGGCTGCGCTGGTGGGACGGTGCTGCTATGGCCCCCCGGGGCGTTGCCCTGGGAACCGCAGGGCGCTGCCCTGGGCTATATCTGTTGCAGCCCTACAGGCTGCAATGAAATGAATGGTTGAAAATAAATAGTTGCAATATGGCTCAATCGTTATCACAAATATATTTGCATATAGTTTTTCATACAAAATATGATGGCATTACATTGTTGGAAGACGACTGCCCCAAGATATTTGCCTATATGGATGGTATCATTGTCAATAAAGGCAGCAGTGTGATACAGATTGGAGGCCGTCCGGACCATATTCATATTCTTTGTACACTGCCACGGACTATTTCTGTTGCAGACCTTGTCGAGGACATCAAAAAATGCAGCAGTATATGGGTGAAAACTGTCGATGAAAGGTATGCTAAATTTGCTTGGCAAGGAGGCTATGGGGTTTTCTCCATAAGTGCTTCGCAATTAGAAAAAGCAAAGAACTATGTACTGAATCAGAAAGAACACCACAAAAAGAAAACATTCCGAGAGGAATATGAAGAGCTACTTCGTCACTACAACGTAGAATACAACCCTGAATATGTATTCTCCAATTAGATTGAATAGAATCCTATCGAAGGATCATAGAACTCACATAGAAGGATCGAAGAATGGAGACAAATATTATCAACTGATTTATGATCGGAAAGAAGATGAAGACTTTTAATGGATACAAACCACATTTCACGCTGTCAGCGAAGGCGGTGGGATTGGTGGCGGATATAGCTGCACAGATGGAGAGGTTTGCTATCCGTATGGAGCAGAGCGATGCCCTGCGGCTGCGGAAGGCCAACCGCATCAAGACCATCCACAGCTCTTTAGCTATAGAGGGCAACCACCTACGTGAGAGCGAGGTGGCGGACATCCTCGACGGTAAGACGGTGGTGGCACCCATCCGTGAGATACAGGAGGTGAAGAACGCCATTCGTGTGTATGAAGAATTTGAGAGGCTCGATCCCTTTTCGGTGGACGACCTGTTGCGGGCCCACGGACTGATGATGGCGGCCTTGACCGACGATGCCGGGCATTTCCGCAGGGGCGGTGTGGGTGTCTATTCCGAAAGCGGACTGGTGCATATGGCCCCTCCGGCAGACAGGGTGCGCCTGCTGATGACAGACCTCTTCGACTGGCTGAAGAATGCCGACGACCACCTGCTGGTTCGCAGCTGCGTGTTCCATTACGAGTTCGAGTTTATCCATCCTTTTATTGATGGTAACGGCAGGATGGGACGCCTGTGGCAGTCGCTCATCCTCAGCCGCTGGCATCCTTCTTTTGCTCACTTGCCAGTGGAGAATATGGTATATGCCAACCAGCAGGCATATTACGACGCCATAGCCCAGAGTACCAAGCAAGGCGAGTGTGGCCCCTTCATCGACTTTATGCTGGAGGAGATTTATAAATCGGTACTGCAGCATAGAGGTGAACCGTTAAATGCATCTGCAAATGATACTGCAAATGATACTGCAAATGATACTGTAAAGATGACTTCTACCCAAGAGGGTATTATTGATTTGATAAGGAAGCAATCTTCTTTAACATACGAAGAAATGGCAATGCAACTTGGTGTTGGCAGGGCCACGATTGCACGAAATATTGCAATACTTAAAGATAGAGGGATATTGACGCGTGTCGGAGAAGACAAAAACGGATATTGGAAACTAAACATATAATGTTATGACCAAGCTGACGGAATCGGATATTGAGCAGATGACCATCGAGATACTGCAAGGTAGGGGGTATGAGTACCTCTACGGGCCTGACATCGCGCCGGATGGCACGACACCGTTGCGGTCGTCGCTGGGCGAGGTGGTGCTGCGTGAACGGTTGGAGGCCGCGGTGCGGCGGCTCAATCCGTCGCTGCCTGCCAGCGTGCAGGACGAGGCCGTCAAGACGGTGCTGCGTATCGGTTCCACCGACCTGTTGGCCGACAACGAGCATTTCCACGAACTGCTGACGCAGGGCGTAACAGTTTCGGTCTACGAACAGGGCGAGGAACGCGGCAAGAAGGTGTGGCTGGTGGACTTTGACGACCCGTGGAACAACGACTTCGTGGTGGTCAACCAGTTCACAGTCGTTGAAAACGGACACAACCTGCGACCCGACGTAGTGCTGTTTGTCAACGGTCTGCCGCTGGTAGTGATGGAGTTGAAGAATGCCGCCGACGAGGAGGCCACCATCACTGCCGCCTACAACCAGATAGAGAGCTACAAAGCGCAGATACCGTCGCTGTTTTTCTACAATGAGTTAATCGTCATCTCCGATGGTTTGGAAGCCCGAGCAGGCTCGCTGTCGGCAGGGTTGAGCCGATATTCGGCCTGGAAGAGCGAGGACGGCGAGACCGTGGCCTCGCATCTGGTGGGCGAGCTGGAGGTGCTGTTGCGCGGAATGCTGAATAAGGAGACATTGCTCGACCTCGTGCGCTCGTTCACCGTCTTCGAGAAGGACAAGCACGAAGACAAGGCCACCGGCCAGCTGACCATCACCATGGTGAAAAAGGTGGCCGCCTATCATCAGTACTATGCCGTCAACAAAGCCGTGGAGTCCACCCTCCGTGCCTCAGGCATAAACAGTGAAATGCCGAAGGCAGCAGAGTCGCCGATGAATTTCGGATTCAAGACAGTCAAGGAGCAGCAGACCGGCGACCACCGCGCCGGTGTGGTGTGGCACACGCAAGGCAGCGGCAAGTCGCTGTCGATGGTGTTTTATACGGGCAAGATAGTGCAGAGGCTGAACAATCCCACGGTGGTCGTCATTACCGACCGCAACGACCTCGACGACCAACTCTTCGAGACCTTCGTGGCCTCCAAGCAGTTGCTGCGCCAGACTCCCGTGCAGGCCGACAGTCGCGACCATCTGAAACACCTGCTGCAGGTGCAGTCGGGAGGTGTGGTCTTCACCACAATACAGAAATTCCAGCCCGAGGAGGGCAACCAATACGACCTGCTGACTGACCGCCGCAACGTGGTGGTGATAGCCGACGAGGCGCACCGCACGCAGTACGGCTTCAGTGCCAAAACCCGCGAGGTGCGCAACGAGGCCGACGAAGTGGTGGGCTCGGAAATCAAATATGGCTTCGCCAAGTACCTGCGTGACGCGCTGCCCAACGCTACCTATATCGGCTTCACCGGCACACCTATCGAGCTGAGCGACAAGAATACCCCTGCTGTCTTCGGCAACTATATCGACGTGTACGACATAGCGCAAGCTGTGGAAGACGGGGCCACGGTGCGCATCTACTATGAGAGCCGCCTGGCCAAGGTGGAGTTGAGTGCCGAGGGGCGCAAGCTGGTAGAGGAACTGGATAAAGAACTCGATGTGAAAGAGATGGACGAGGTGCAGAAGGCCAAAACCAAATGGACACAGCTGGAAGCCCTTATCGGTAGCCCCAACAGGGTGAAGAACATAGCGCGCGACATAGTGGAACATTTCGAGGCGCGCCAGCAGGTGTTTGAAGGCAAGGCGATGGTGGTGGCCATGAGCCGCCGCATCGCTGTAGAGTTATACGACGAGATAGTGAAGCTGCGCCCCGAATGGCACAACGACGACCTGCGCAAGGGGGCTTTGAAAGTGGTGATGACCTCCGCAGCCTCCGACGGGCCTGCTATAGCCAAGCACTACACAACAAAGACCGAACGTCGAATGCTCGCCGACCGAATGAAAGACCCCGACGACGAACTGAAGCTGGTCATCGTACGCGATATGTGGCTCACAGGCTTTGATGTGCCTTGTCTGCACACCCTCTATATCGACAAGCCGATGCAAGGGCACAACCTGATGCAGGCAATCGCCCGCGTGAATCGCGTCTATAAGGACAAGCCCGGCGGCTTAGTGGTGGACTACCTCGGCATCGCATCAGACCTGCGCGAGGCGCTGTCGTTCTACTCCGATTCCGGCGGGAAGGGCGATCCCACCCAGCAGCAGGAGCAGGCCGTGGCCTTGATGCAAGAAAAACTGGAGGTGGTGCAGCAGATGCTGCATGGGCTCGACTACAAGCAATACTTCGTGGCCGACACGTCGGGCAAACTGTCGTGGATACTCAAGACCGAAGACTTCGTGCTGGGATTGGACGACGGCAAGAAACGCTTTGTCAACGAAGTGACGGCACTGGGCAAAGCCTTTGCCCTTGCGGTGCCAAATGAGGCAGCGATGGATGTGAAAGATGAAGTAGCCTTCTTCCAGGCTGTCAAAGCACGTCTGTGCAAGTTCGATGCCAAGCCCGGTGGCCACACCAACGAGGAGATAGAGACCACCATCCGCCAGGTGATAGACCGTGCCTTAGTGTCGGACCAGGTGATAGACCTCTTTGATGCCGCCGGCATCAAGAAACCCGATATTTCCATCCTCTCCGAGGAGTTCCTTCTTGGCTTGAAAGACATGGAGCACAAAAACATTGCCCTTGAGGTGCTGCGCAAACTGCTCAACGACGAGATACATAGCCGAATGAAGACCAACCTTGTGGAAGGACGCACGCTGATGGAGATGCTCGACGGCTCCATCACGCGCTACCACAACAAGATTATCTCGGCCGCCGAGGTCATTGACGAACTTATCAAGTTGAGTAAGCACATAGTGGAGAGTGACAATGCAGCGCAGGAAATGGGTCTGGAGCCCTACGAATATGCATTCTATACTGCCGTGGCCGACAACGAGAGCGCCCTTGAGCTGATGGGTAAAGTCAAACTGCGCGAACTGGCGGTAGTACTCACCGAGACCATTCGCAAGAACTCCACCATCGACTGGACCATCAAATCCACCGTGCGGGCCAAGATGAAGGTGGCCGTCAAACGCCTACTGCGACGTTTCGGCTATCCACCCGATATGGAACAACTTGCCACAGAAACCGTTTTGAAACAAGCAGAGTTGATAGCAACTGAACTGACAAACGAAAACCAATGATGATATGACAACCGAAAATAAGAACTATCCGGCGCTTATTGGAGCCATTGCAGGGGACGTAATAGGCTCCATCTATGAGTTCAACAACATCAAACGCACTGATTTTGAGTTGATGCAGCCGGGTATGAACTACACAGATGACTCACTGATGACATTGGCTGTAGCTGACTGGATGCTAAAAGTACACCGGAAAGGTCTGGATTCCGAGCAGGTCAACAGTTTGCTCGTCAATACTATGCGTCATTGGGCAAAACAATATCCTTGCCCTATGGGTGGCTATGGGGGTGGATTCCAACGCTGGCTGCAATCACTAAACCCCAAGCCCTACAACAGTTGGGGCAACGGCTCTGCCATGCGGGTGAGTGGGGTAGGGTATGCTGCCGACACATTACAAGAGGCTTTGCGATGGGCAGAAGTCTCCGCCGCCGTCACACACAACCACCCGGAAGGCATCAAGGGGGCCCAGGCCACTGCCGTTGCTGTTTATATGGCTCGCAATGGCAGCAGCAAAGAACAGATACGCGACTATGTTGAACAGGTCTTCCAATACGACTTGCACCGCACTTGCGACAACATACGTCCTCACTACCAGTTTGACGAAAGCTGCCAAGGCACAGTCCCCGAAGCCATAATAGCATTCCTCAAAAGCCATGACTTTGAAAGTGCCATGCGGCTTGCCGTCTCACTCGGTGGTGACAGCGACACGTTAGCCTGCATTACCGGCGGCATCGCGGCAGCATACTACAATTTCATCCCGCAGAACATTGTAGAATTCGTGGTCAACAACCTGCCGACCGACCTGCTTGATGTGGTCTACCGTTTTTGTAAGCAATACGGCTATACAACTCCTTTGTAGCCCAAGTCGACAGCACCAAAATAAAGTACGTGCCATGGTAGATTTCAAACTGGAATGCCCCTCATTAGCCGATTGATTCCACACAAAACATATCGAAACAAATGCTAATCTGCCATAAACCCTAATGACCGATTTGGGATAATACAAAGGGTCGGAAACGATAGGCATCATTTCCGACCCACAATATTTTTCGAATAATCTTACATCACCTCAGCAGGAGCCGACTCTGCAATGGTGGCCTCAAGTTGGTGGCTTGTATCGCCATTCTCGATGGTAAAGGTGAGCGAATCTGCCTGTTTGTCGCCGTTCTCGTGTGCTGTGATGTGTATAGTGTCGCCCGGCAGTATGTCGGCCTTAATGATTTCGTCGGCCAAGTCGTCTTCTATATAGTGCTGAATGGCGCGTTTTAGCGGACGGGCACCATACTGCTCATCCCATCCTTTACGAAGGATGAAATCCTTGGCCTTGTCGTCAATGTCAATCTCAAATCCCATTTTGCGGACACGATTAAAGAGTCCCTTTAATTCAATCTCAATAATCTTATGTATGTCCGAACGTTGCAGACTGTTGAAGAAGACAATGTCATCAATACGGTTCAAGAACTCAGGAGCAAATTTCTTTTTCATTTCTTTATCGATAACCGAACGCTCAATCGTGGCTCGTTCGGCCTCGCGGGCTGCAGTGTTGAAGCCAACACCGGTGCCGAAATCCTTCAACTGCCGTGAGCCGATATTGGAAGTCATGATAATAATGGTATTCTTGAAATCCACCTTACGGCCCAAACCGTCGGTAAGCTGGCCGTCGTCGAGCACCTGCAGCAGCACATTGAATACATCAGGGTGAGCCTTCTCAATCTCATCAAGCAAAACAATGGAGTATGGCTTGCGGCGTACCTTCTCCGTTAGCTGGCCGCCTTCCTCATATCCCACGTATCCCGGAGGCGCTCCGATAAGGCGCGAGACAGCAAATTTCTCCATGTATTCACTCATATCGATGCGTATCATATTGGCCTCGCTCTCGAATAGGTATTTGGCCAGAACCTTTGTGAGATATGTCTTGCCCACGCCAGTGGGACCCACAAAGATAAACGAGCCGATGGGTCTGTTAGGGTCTTTTAGACCAGCGCGATTGCGGCGGATGGCTTTGGATATCTGTTTTACAGCATCATCCTGACCAACAATAATGCCTTGTAGCTCAGTTTCCATTTGAAGCAGACGTGAACTCTCGCTGGCTGCAATGCGCTGAACGGGTACCCCGGTCATCATGGCCACCACCTCGGCCACGTCCTGGTCGGTGACCTGCACGCGACGGTCGCGGTCGTCGTTTTCCCATTGCTTCTTCCTTTCGGCAAGCTTTTCGCGCAGCTGGCGTTCCTGGTCGCGATACTCTGCCGCCTCATTATAACTCTTGCGGGCAAGCACCTCCTTCTTCAAACCCTCCACTCGGGCAATCTCGTTTTCGAGGGCAATGATATCCTCCGGCACTTCCACATGGGCAATGCGCACCCGCGAGCCGGCCTCGTCGAGGGCGTCAATAGCCTTGTCGGGCAAAAGGCGGTCGCTCACATATCGTTCAGTGAGGGCGATACAGGCATTGAGGGCGGCATCGGTATACTGCACAAGGTGATGGTCCTCGTACTTCTGCTTGATATTCTTGAGTATGGTGAGGGTCTCCTGTGGTGTAGTGGCCTCCACAAGAATCTTCTGGAACCGCCGCTCCAAGGCACCGTCCTTTTCAATATACTGGCGGTACTCGTCCAGTGTGGTGGTGCCAATGCACTGAATCTCACCACGAGCAAGGGCAGGCTTGAACATATTGGACGCGTCGAGCGAACCGCTTGCACTGCCTGCACCCACAATGGTGTGTATCTCGTCGATAAAAAGAATAATGTCGCGATTCTTCTCCAACTCGTTAAGAACAGCCTTCATGCGCTCCTCAAACTGTCCGCGGTATTTGGTACCGGCCACCAGCGAGGCAAGGTCAAGCGAAATCACACGCTTGTCATACAGAGTGCGGGGTACACGGCCCTCCACAATGCGCAAAGCCAAACCTTCAGCAATAGCACTTTTGCCCACCCCCGGCTCGCCAATAAGGATGGGGTTGTTCTTTTTCCGGCGGGAGAGAATCTGTGCAATGCGCTCCAACTCCTTCTCGCGCCCGACAATAGGATCCAGCTTCCCTTCGCGCGCCATGCGGGTGAGGTCGCGTCCAAAATTCTCCAATGCCGGAGTCTTGTTCTCTGACTTTGGAGCGTTTCCGCTTGCGCTGTAGCGGGGCTGCGAATCGCTGTCTGGGTCGGCATAGGGGTCGTCGTTGTCGTCCTCGCTGGTCTGTGATAGAAAGTCCTCAACGGTAGGGGGCATATCCTTGGCCGAGGTAGGGGGTATCAGTCCATTCTGCTGCAGGTAATCAATGGCACGCTTATATCCAATATTGTATTGTTGCAGCAACTGCGACACAGTGTTCTCTCCCTCCTGCAGCATTGCCAGCAAAATATGTACAGTATGTATCTCCTTAGCTTTCAAACGTGTGCTTTCAAGGAAGCTGAGACGCAGTATCTTCTCGGTCTGGCGGAGCATAGGGATTTCGCTGTCCATGGTGTAGCGAATGTCGCTGTCAAGTTGTCCTATCATGCCTTCGATGCGTGACTTCACGGCTGACAAATCGGCACCCAGCTGTGTCATAAGCTGCACTGCCGAGCAACCGTCCTCGCGCAGAATGCCAAGAAAAAGGTGTTCCACGCCTATGGCGCCGTTCTTAAGGCGTATGGCCTCGTCACGGCTGTTGGCAATGGCTTGTTTTGAATGTTCTGTCAGTTTCGGTTCCATATCGTGATGAATAATCTGAATTGCAAAATTACTACAAATACCGTACATATCAACTTCCGTGCCACAATTATTTTCAACACACAACTGTTGGTTGGCCCAAACCACACCCTCCAAACGCCCCAAAGCTGTGCTACTGCAATATTTCGCGAAGGGTTAAATGTTAATAAATATCCCTTCCAAACAAACGGTATGTGAAAAAAAAGATGTATCTTTGTACTTTAAAGAGAACAATACTTACCGTATTTAATTTTGATATACAATAATATATATAAAACATGATTTCTGAAAACGAAAAAATCACGCGCGTAGACATCGAAACTACCATGAAGACCGCCTATATCGACTATGCCATGTCGGTCATCGTGTCGCGCGCGCTGCCCGATGTCAGGGATGGACTGAAGCCGGTTCAACGCCGCATACTCTTTGCCATGAATGACATGGGCATGTTCTACAACACAAGCTACCGCAAATCAGCCACCGTGGTGGGCGAGGTGCTGGGACAATACCACCCCCATGGCGACTCCTCAGTCTATTTTGCCATGGTGCGCATGGCCCAACCGTGGAATATGCGCTATCCCATGGTCGACGGACAGGGAAACTTCGGCAGCATCGATGGCGACAGCCCTGCCGCCATGCGTTACACCGAATGCCGCATGGAGCAGATTGCCAACGAAATGATGGCCGACATCAAGAAGGACACCGTGGACATGATGCCCACCTACACCAACGAACGCGAAGAACCCACCGTCCTCCCAGCACGCATCCCCAACCTCCTCGTCAATGGCTCCAACGGCATCGCCGTAGGTATGGCCACCAACATGCCCACCCACAACCTCCGCGAGGTACTCAACGGCTGCATAGCCTATATCGACAACAAAGACATAACCATAGATGAGCTCATGCAACACGTCAAAGCCCCCGACTTCCCCGGCGGCGGCACCATCTATGGATACAACGGCGTACGCGACGCCTACAACACCGGCCGCGGCAGCGTGGTGCTCCGTGCCGACACCTCCATCGAAGTCGACAACAAAGGCCGCAACATCATCGTGGCACACACCATCCCCTACGGTGTCAACAAAAGCGAAATGATCAAACGGCAAGCCCAACTGGTAAAGGACGGCAAAATAGTAGGCATCACCGACATCCGCGACGAGTCCGACAAAGAAGGAACCCGTGTGGTCTACATGCTGCGCCACGACGTAGTGCCCAACGTAATACTCAACAAACTCTTCCAACTCAGCGAACTGCAAAGCTCCTTTGCCGTCAACAACATCGCCCTTGTGCATGGGCGCCCCATGCTGCTCAACCTCAAAGACCTCATCCAAAACTTTGTCGAGCACCGCGAAGACGTGGTCACCCGCCGCACACGGTTTGACATGGCCGAGGCCGAACGCCGCGCCCACCTCCTCGAAGGCTTCCTGCGCGCCATCGACATCATCGACGAAATCATCCAGCTCATCAAAAAATCCCGCTCAGTCGACGAGGCCAAACAAGGACTCATGGACACCTGGCAGTTCAGCGAACTCCAGGCTCAAGCCATCGTCGAAATGCGCCTGCGCCAGCTAACCGGCATGGAACGCCAAAAACTGCAGGACGAATACGACGAAAAACTGCGTTTCATCGCCCGTTGCAAAGAAATACTCGGCGACCACAACGTACTCATGAGCGTCATCAAAGGCGAGCTGGAAGAAATACGCGACAAATACGGCGACGACCGGCGCACCGCCATCAAATACGAAGCCTCCAACTTCCGCATCGAAGACACCATCCCCGACGACGAGGTCGTCATCACCATCTCCCACATGGGCTACGTCAAGCGCACACTCCTCAACGAATACCGCGCACAAACACGCGGCGGTGTCGGCTCCAAAGGCAGCTCCGTGCGCAGCGAAGACTTCGTCGAACACATCTTCATGTGCACCAACCACAACTACCTCCTCTTCTTCACCGAAAAAGGACGCTGCTACTGGATGCGCGCCTTCGAAGTACCCGAAGGAGAGAAAAACTCCAAAGGCCGCCCCATACTCAACATGATCAACATCGAGCCGGACGACAAAGTAAAAGCCTACGTCAACGTCAGCAACCTGAGCGATACCGAATACCTCCAGAACCACTTCATCGTCATGTGCACCAAAAAAGGCATCGTGAAGAAAACCACACTCGAAGCCTACTCGCGCCCGCGCACCAACGGCATCATAGCCGTCGGCATACGCGAAGGCGACGAACTGGTAACCGCCTGCCTCACCGACGGCAACAGCGAACTGCTCCTCGCCTCCAAGAACGGCCGTGTGGTACGCTGCCATGAAAGCGAATTCCGCGAAATGGGACGCGGTGCCTCGGGCAACAAAGGCATCACCCTCGATGGCGACGACGACTCAGTCATAAGCATGATATGCACCAACAACGAGGACGAAGACATCCTCGTAGTCAGCGAAAACGGCTTTGGCAAACGCTCGCAACTCAAATACGAACCCGAAAAGAACAAAGGCTACCGTCCCACACACCGCGGCGGCAAAGGCGTGGCCACCATGAAAGTGACCGACAAAACCGGTGGCATTGTGGCCCTGACCAACGTCAGCGACGAAGAAGACCTTATGATCATCAACCGCTCAGGCATCACCATCCGTATGAAAGTGAACGAACTCCGTGTGCTTGGACGCAACACCTCGGGCGTCAAACTCATCAACCTGCGCGGCAAAGACTACATCGCCTCCATCACCAAGGTACCCACCGACAACGAAGAAGAACCCACACCCGACGAAACCACCGCACCCGCTGACAACCAAACAGAAAGCCCAGCCGACCAACCCCCAGCCGAACAACAATAGGGTAGGGGGGTGCAATAAATTAACAAATCAAAATACATAATATAAAGCAAACAACAGACAAACACCTAAAAAATCAATAACATGAAAAAAATCGCATTAATGCTGGCTCTCGTAGCCATCGGTTATGCCGCCGGAGCCCAATCACTCAACGTCTCAAGCGCCCGTGAAGCCCAAAACAGAGGCTATTTGGACAAAGCCAAAAAACTCATCGACCCCGCCTGTGAACACGAACAGACCCGCAACGACGCCAAGACATGGTACTATGCTGGCCTTATCTACAGCCAAATCGGAGGCGAAGCCGACAAAGCCAAATCCAAATACAAAAACCTCGATCCCGACTGGCTCATCAAATGCAAAAACGCCGCCCTGCGCTGCAAAGAACTCGACACCGAAAACGAGTATGCCGACGGCAACAACACCATCCTCAGCTTTGTAGGCAACGAATACTACAAAAAAGCCATCCAAGCCTTCAACCAGAACGACTGGGACCAAGCCATGGCACTGGGTGAAGAATCAGTCAAAATCTTCAACGAATGCGGCAAAAAAGAATACGCCGCCGAATCCTACATGCTTGCCGGCAAGGCAGCCATGAACGCCCACAACAACGAGGCCATCATGAAATACTTCAAACCCCTGGTCCGCACCCGCACCAAAGAAGAGCTGGTCTACAAAACACTCTTCAACCTCTACAAAGAATCGGGCGACACCAACGAAGCAATCAAAGTGGCCCAGAACTACAACAAAGCCTGTGCCGACGACTTCCGCTCCAACATGCTCCTGGCCGAAGCCTACCTGATGAAAGGCAACATGGAAAAAGGCAAAGAGGAAATACAGAAAGCACTTGACCGCACCGTCGACAAACCCGAACTCCACTCCAACCTGCTGGCCGCCGCCGGCGCAGCCTACGAAGGTGTGAACGACTTCGTCAACGCCGAGGCCCGCTACAAAGAGTCCATCGAAAAACTGCCCAACCAATTCCTCGCCAACTTCGGCTTAGGCAAAATGCTCTACAACCGCGCCGTTGACAAACTGAACGAAGCCAACAACGTGCCCCCCGACGACGAGACCGGCCTCTACGAAAAACTCAACGAAGAAAGCAAGGGCTTCTTCCGCCAGTCAATCCCTTACTTCAACAACGCCATCAGCTTCATCGACAATCTTGATGCCGAAGGCCAGGCCGTAAACCGCGGTAACCTCTACCACTGCCTCAACGCACTCAACACCGTATATGCCCGTCTGGAAATGTACGACGAACTCAAACCCATCAAGGCCCGCATCGAAACCCTCCAGAAAAACGCACAGTAAAAACTATACAAAACACTAAAACAGAATCAGCCCTATGGAAAAAGAGAACATAAACATCCAGTCGTCCCAGGATTTTGGCAACGAAAAGCCCGAGCAAAACTTCGGTATCGGCAGGTCGCTATACAACAACGCCCTGAACAAACTAATCGAAGCCAACACCCTTCCGGCCAACGACAAATCCGGCCTGGGCTCCCGGCTCAACGAAGAGAGCAATGCCATCATGCGCCAGTCAATCCCTTATCTGCAAAAGGCAATCAAATACTACGACAGCCTCAATGAGAAGGAAAAAGGCGCCAACAGCATGAAACTCTACCAAAGCCTCAACACCCTCAGCAACGTATACATACAGTTGGGAATGTACGAAGAGCTCAAGCCAATCAAAACCCGGATCGAAGAGTATCAATAAAATACACTTGACCCAACAAGAAAAAAAGCCGTCCCACACGACGGCTTTTTTTTGTTACTACCAACCCCGATGCTGGCTCGCTCCCGAGCCGAAGATTAAACCATTCTTCTTCAGACGTTCATCTACAGTCCCTGCATTAACTGTCGAAGAACTGTCGAACAAATGTGGGAAAACGAACGGCCCAGGTACGGCCGAAGGACGACGTCAAAACGAGTGGATAAAAATGTGGCTTTTGACAATACTATCTGAAAACATACTGCCAAAACGACCTGAATACTCGGACAAGGACAACCACAAGTGATATAAGAACAACTATTTCGAGCCAAAACACTGCTTTTTCCGGTAATTTCATAATGCTATATTTTTTTGCAAAAGTACAAAAAATATTTTACATAATCAATATTTCAACGCACATTGCATTTAACAGCAGCCCAACAAGCTCAAAACCACATGGTTTTAAATTTGCACTTTCGTTGAGTATCCATGTTATGTTAAGTAAAGTATGAATAAGTACACTTCTCTACGTTGGCTGAGTCCTAATAGTGCCATGCTTTTGAAGAGATGGATCAAATTGATTCTTTGGTCGAAAAATGGAACCGGTATGAATAAGTACAATTCTCTACGTTGGCTGTGTCCGAATGATGCCATGCTTTTGAAGAGATGGATCAAATTGATTCTTTTGTCGGAAAATGGAACGGGTATGAATAAGTACAATTCCCTACGTTGGCTGTGTCCGGATGGTGACATGCTTTTGAAGAGATGAAACAAATTGATTCTTTTGTCGAAAAATGAAACCGGAAACACGATTAGCACAATTGACTAAATGTTTGTGACAAATCGATATATTCTGTACAAGAGTTTATTACCTTATTAAGGTTCTATTAGTTCGTTTTCACTGTCGCGTCTCTTCGAGACGCAGTTTGGTTACACATTGACTGTCACCGCACTGCACCTTACGGCTTGTAAGGTGTTATTGATGGTCACACCTCTCCAGGTGATTTATAGAAGGTCCTTTAATAAAGTTGGATTAGTCAAGGAATGCCAGACGTTTCAACATCAGCATATAATCGTTGTAATGACCGAGACCGCAGGCGGCGCATTTGTCGGAAGGTTCGTGGTAGCCCCCATAAGGTTGGCCCATGGTTAGGATGAATATTGACGGACAATAGTTTGAGAACCAATAGTGGTCGCTGTTTGCGGCGTTGTCGCGCGGACGTATTTCGGGAGCGGCATGGCTTTCGTCGTTCATGGACTTCAGTTGCTCGTAGAGCGGTTTGGTTTTTTCGCTCTTGGCGTTGAACACCATGATGCCGTCATCGCCCCCGCAAAATAGGTCTATATTGCACAGATACTTTACCTTTGAATAGTCAATCAACGGATTTTCAGCCGCATATTTCGAGCCTTTAAGGCCCGACTCCTCCCCGCTAAAAAGCATAAAGACCATAGTGTAGTAGGGTTTGTGGGCGGCCGACATGCGAGCGAGGTCCATCACTGCGGCCACACCGCTTGCGTTGTCGTGCGCACCGGGAAATACTACGCCGTCACCCATGGTGCCGCAATGGTCGTAGTGGGCGGTGAAAACTATCATCGAGTCGATTACACCACGTACATACCCCACCACGTTTTGCGATTTGTAGTTGGGTCGGAACTGCACGGGAATTTCGGCATTGATTTTACGTACACGTTTGGGAATGAGGGTGTCGAGTATTTCGACACACACGGGATTCTCGCGCCAGGGGCCTACAATGGGCGAATAGGTGTCGAGCTGGTCCACGCCCAAAAGCCATGTGCCGTCTTTCAACTGTTTTTTCCACTTGGCTTTTTCAATGCGCGCGGGGGTAGCATAGCGTGACGCATTGTAGACGCGATAGTGGGTAAAGGGCTGCAGTTCTGTGCCGTTTATTCGAAGCGATATGGGGCCTTCGAGGCTGTAGCAGTCATAGGTGTAGTGCTGCAGATAGTCCACCTGCAGGGGCAGGAGTCCCAGACGTTTCATTTCACCGGAGAGGAAGGCGGCAGCAATGGAGTCGCCGTTGTAGCTCGCCCCCCTACCGTACATGCGGCTGGACGAGAGGGTCTTGATTATTTGCCGTGCATAGGCAGAGTCCTGTGCCTGCAACAGGGCGGCAGGCATGAGGGCGAACAGTATTACAAAGGCAAGTCTTTTCATTATAATGTATGTTTTAGAATCCGGGGAACGGGAAGAAAATGGTGGGCAGCAACAGTAGGAACCCCACTCCTATCAGCATTAGGATGAATTTCCATATCCACTTCACCCATGTGGCGTAGGGGATTTTGGCCACGCCGAGACATGCGATGAGTACTCCGCTGGTGGGAGTGAGCATGTTGGTGAAACCGTCGCCAAACTGGAATGCCAGCACGGCGGTTTGGCGGCTCACCCCTATCAGGTCTGAGAACTGAGCCATGATGGGCATGGTGAGTGCGGCTTTGGCCGAGCCGCTGGGCATAACGAGGTTGAGCAGTGTTTGGAAAAGGTACATGACACTCACGGATGCCACATCGCCTGTCTCGGCCAATGAGCGCGTGAGGGCGTAGAGCAGGGTGTCGATTATCTTGCCGTCGCGCATAATGAATATTATTCCGCTGGCAAGCCCCACTATGAGGGCGGCGGAAAGGAGGTCCTTGCAACCGGCCAGGAAGAGTTTGGCTATGTCGTCGGCACTTTGCTTGTCGGCCACACCGCTGCATATCCCCATGGCAAGGAAGAGGGTGGAGATTTCTTTCACATACCAGCCATAGCCCAGCACCCCTACGACGAGATAGCAGATGGTGAACAGCAATATGTTGAGGATAAAGAAGTGGACCGATTTGCGAAGGGTGACAAAACCAAGGACGATGAATAGGCCGGCCAGTATGGGCAGTATGGGCAGGCTGTTCTCACCGCCGCCGACGGCTATGGAGGTTGTGGGCATGGTGACGGCGGAGAATAGCATGACGGCGGACAGGATGCCGAACATGACCCAGGCTGCAGCCGGAGTGTGGTAGGCGACGGGGTTTTGCTGCTGCGACTCGGTGCGGGCGCGCCAGTAGTCGTCGAGCTTGTAGGTGGGTGATTTTTCGGGGTGGCGTTTCACCCGGTTGGCATACCAGAGTACAAAGGCTATGCCGATGACGGTGAGTACAATCCAGCAGACAAACCGGTATTCCAGGCCGGAAAAGATGGGCAGCCCCGCAATGCCTTGTGCTATGCCGATGGTGAAGGGATTCAGCATGGCGCCGGCAAAGCCCACATGTGCAGCCACATAGCACATACAGACACCCACAATGGAGTCGTAGCCCATGGAGATGGCAAGGGGGATGAATATGATGACAAAGGCGATGGTCTCCTCACTCATGCCAAAGACAGCACCAAACAGGCTGAACATGACCATGATAAGGGCGATGATGATATTCTCCACCCCTACCCTTTTGAACAGGCGGTAGCGGTTTAGTTTCAGCACCCGTCGGAGGAAAGCCATTACGCCCACCTCGATGGCACGGCTGTTGTTGAGGATGTTGAAGGCTCCGCCTACCATGAGGATAAAGATGATGATGTCGGCCTTGTCGACAAAACCATCGAAGAGCGCCGAGAAGACCTGCCAGGTTTGGGGTTGCCGCTCCACATAATGGAAGGAGTAGTTTTGCACCACCTCCCTTACCGAGGTGCTTCCATCGGCGTTTTGTATGGTGACCGACTCGCGGACAAATTCGCCCGCGGGCACAAACCAGGTGCAGACAGCAGCCAGCAGGATGAGTGCAAAGACGATTGTAAATGTATGCGGAATCTTTTTCAACTGGAGATTGTGTTTGGGTTGTCAGGGCATGGATGCAAGGAAACTGTTGCGATAGCAGGGGTCGGCCGAGACGTCTTCGCCAAACCAGCTTGGCGGGACGAAGTTGTTGGCTGATTCGGTGTTGGGGAACTCTACCTCAACCAATAGTAGACCATTGTGGCGACCATGAAAAACATCCAGTTCGGCCACCAGGCCATCGTATTGCGACTGTCCAGTAAACTGGGCGAGGTCTATCCTGTAGCGTGTTTTCGACACCCGTCCACTGTCGCATTTTGAAAGCAGTCGGGCATAGCTTTCGGGTGAGAGGTTGAATTCCTCCTCCCGGTTGTGGATGGCGGACGAGGGCAGTTTGATGCGTTCTTTTACGGTGAGGATGTAAACATCCCCCAGGCGGCGGACGCGCACCGTGGGGGATGTGCACAGATAGGCTTGCTCAATCTCGGTGTGTTCGTATTGCTCCAGGTTGTCGGGCAGAGTGGACACCAGATATTTGCGTTCTATCTCCATGATGAGTCGTTTGGGTTATAATGTTTTCAGGTATTCGGTGACATTGTGTTCGATACGGCTTTCGATGTCGGCGCAGTCCTCGGCTTTCTGGAATTTTTCGCCGATGATGTGCTCGTAGAGTTCGATATAGCGGTCGGTGATGCTGTTGACAATCTCATCGGTCATTTCGGGGACCTGCTGGCCTTCCTTGCCTTGGAAACCGTTTGCCATAAGCCATTCGCGCACAAATTCCTTGGAGAGTTGGCGCTGATGCTCGCCTTTTGAGAGGCGCTCCTCGTAGCCGTCGGCATAGAAATAGCGGCTGCTGTCGGGGGTATGGATTTCGTCGATGAGGTAGATTTTGCCGTCGCGTTTGCCGAATTCGTATTTTGTGTCCACAAGGATCAGGCCTTTGGATTTGGCAATCTCGGAGCCCCGCTTGAAGAGTTCGCTGGAATAGTGTTCCAATTGCAGGTAGTCCTCTTCGCCCACCAAGCCGGTGCGTATGATTTCATCGCGCGAGATGTTTTCATCGTGACCCTGGTCGGCTTTGGTGGTAGGAGTAATGATGGGTGTGGGGAATTGTTCGTTTTCCACCATTCCCTCTGGCAGACGGATGCCGCACAGGGTTCGGGCACCGGATTTGTACTCGCGCCATGCGCTGCCAGCCAGGTAGCCACGTACAATCATCTCTACACGAAAGCCTTCGCATTTAAGGCCTACGGTAGCCATGGGGTCGGGTGTGGCCAGTTTCCAGTTGGGGACGATGTCAGCGGTGGCGTCGAGGAATTTGGAAGCTATCTGGTTCAGGACTTGCCCTTTGTAGGGAATCCCCTTGGGCAGCACCACGTCGAAGGCACTTATTCGGTCGCTGACCACCATGGCCATGTATTGGTCGTCGATATTGTAGACATCGCGTACTTTGCCCACATAGAGGCTTTTTTGTTTGGGAAAAGAGAAATGGGTCTTTACTACTGCTTTCATATTATATGCTTGTTAATTGTTGCTTTCGTCGAGTTTGTTGGCAAAGAAGGTGAAGTTGACTTTGCCATAGTGGCGGTGTTGCCAGAAATGAGGGTGGTCTTCGAATTGATATTCGCGTGGGTGTTCCAGTACGAAGATGCCATCGTCGGTTAAGAGGTTGGCATCGAAGATGAGATTGGGCAGCTGCCCCAGGTTGTCGAGGGAATAGGGAGGGTCGGCAAATACAATGTCGAAACGCTTGTAGGCCCTCTTGAGCAGGTCGAAGACATCTGAACGCACGGCCCGCAGGTTGGTGACCTTGAACTGGAGAGCGGCGGACTTGATGAAGTCGATGCATTGTGCATTGATGTCCACAGAGGTGACCTCTTTTGCTCCGCGCGACACAAATTCTAGTGACACGGCACCCGTTCCGGCAAAGAGATCGAGGACTGTGCACTCTTCGTAGTCTACATAGTTGTTGAGGATGTTGAAGAGACTCTCGCGCGCCATGTCGGTGGTGGGACGCACGGGGAGTGTGGTAGGAGGGTTGAGGCGACGGCCTCGCAATGAGCCTGCAATGATACGCATGTTTGGATGGATTAAGACAATATTAGGGCGTGGCGGTAGGTGTGTAGGGTTTCGAACTCGGGGTTAAGAAACCGGTATGGGAGTCCGGTGTAGAGTGTTACGCTGGGGAAGAAACGGCTGAGACGGGCATAGAGGTTACGTTCCACGTTGCCACAGATTTTGAGCTCCATGTCGGGGGTTTCGAGGCGAAGGCGTTTCATCACGTTGAGTGCATGGTAAAGCAGTTCCTCGTCCTCGGCTGCGGCAAAGGTGTTGCTGAGCAGGAGTTGGGAATTGAACATGGCTTCTATGTCGGCGTACCCGTCGCGCACGTGCATCAGGATGACCGGATGCCCGGCACTTGTTTGCAAAACGGGTGCGGTGACCAGAGTGGAATGCTGGTTGTGGACATCGATTCC
>Ga0310697_10002266_pt1 | contig 20731 bp, 19 predicted proteins | sample 172DNAGHGlowgp2_FD_203883 | JGI IMG/M metagenome (GOLD analysis project Ga0310697, IMG submission 203883) | Sheep rumen microbial communities from Palmerston North, Manawatu-Wanganui, New Zealand - 1728 DNA GHGlow gp2 (v2) (version 2) | ecosystem: Host-associated > Mammals > Digestive system >... | reverse complement strand
GCCTCTTTCTTCAGCTCGTCGGTCAGCTCTTTGCCGCCCTTCTCGTTGCTGAGGGCTCTCTTCACCCATTTCTTTGCCTTCACCGGATCGGCTGGTGTTCCCTTTCCCTTCAGGTAGGCTTTGCCCACGGCCAGTTCGGCATCGGCATTCTCCTGACTGGCGGCTTTCATGAAGAGCTCGAAGGCCTTTTTCCGGTCCTTTGCCACGCCCTCGCCGTCCTTGTAGCACTTGCCCAGCTGATACTGAGCCTTGGCATAGCCCTGATTGGCCGATTTCTCATACCACTGGAAAGCCAGTTGGTCGTTCTCCTGCACGCCGCGTCCCTTGTCGTAGCAGCGTCCCAGCCGGTACTGGGCTTTCTTGTGTCCTTTCTCTGCGGCTGCCTTCAGCTTGGGGAAGGCTGCCGTGTAGTTCTCCTCGTCGTAGAGCTTCTTGCCCTGTTCGTAGAGCGTGGTGACATTCTGCGCAGAGAGTTGCACCCCCTGTCCTCCTCCGATGGCAGCGGGGAGCATACAGCTGAAAAGACAGCAAATGATAACGGCAATTTTTTTCATATTCTTAGAACAGTTTTCTTAGGTCTTTCACGCGCACGGCTTTTTTCTCGTCGCTGGCACCCAGCGAACCTTTCTTCACGAAGTTCACCTTCGGCGTGACGAGAATCTCGTCCTTCAGCTGTCGGGTAATCTCCTTGTTCAGTGCCACGAGGGCGGGATAGTCGTCAGTGGTCAGGTCGCTCAGCTCCACGTCCACGGTCATGAAGTCGCCGTTCTCTCTGGTCTCCAGTGTGATAAGGAAGTCAGTGGACAGTTCGGGGAACTTCATCAGGATCTTCTCTATCTGTATGGGGAAGATGTTCACGCCCTTGAGGATAATCATGTCGTCGCTGCGTCCTTGCAGGCGGGCCAGACGCTTATGGGTGCGTCCGCAGGCACATTCGCCCGGTAGGATGCGCGTCAGGTCGCGGGTGCGATAGCGCAGCAGGGGCATGGCCTCGCGGTTGATGGTCGTCAGCACCAGTTCGCCCAGCTCGCCGTCGGGCAGAGGTTCGAGTGTCACGGGGTCGATGATTTCCACGATGAAATAGTCCTCCCAGATGTGCAGACCGTCTTGTTCTGGACATTCGAAGGCCACGCCCGGTCCCATCATCTCGCTGATGCCGTAGCTGTTATAGGCTTTTACGCCCAGGTTCTGCTCTATGCGCTGTCGCTGCTCCTCGCTGTGGGGCTCGGCACCGATGCAGAGCACGCGGAGCTTTGTGTCCTTGCGGGGGTCTACGCCCTGTTCGCGCATCACCTCGAACAGGCGTGAGGCGTAGGAGGGGATGGCGTGGAGCACGGTGGTGCCGAAGTCACGGATGAATTTTATCTGTCGCAGCGTGTTGCCGGCCGCAGCGGGTACAGTGAGCATGCCCACGCGCTCTGCACCGTACTGAAAGCCCAGTCCGGCAGTGAACATGCCGTAGCCGGCAGAGTTCTGGAACACGTCGTCAGGTCTGCTGCCCACCATCCACAGGCAGCGGGCCACGGCGTTGGCCCATTCCTCCAGGTCCTTCTGCGTGTGGAGTACCACGGTGGGGTTGCCTGTTGTGCCGCTTGAAGAGTGCAGTCGCGTACACTTCTCCAGAGGAACGGCGGCCAGACCGAAGGGGTAGTTGTCGCGCAGGTCTTCCTTTGTGGTTAAAGGCAGTTTCCGCACGTCATCCAGCGTCTTGATGTCAGCGGGGGTGATGCCCATTTCCTTGAAGCGACGTTTGTAGAAGTCTACGTTCATGCAGAGGTCGATGGTCTTTTTCAGCCGTTCCATCTGCAGCTGTTCCAGTGCCTCACGCGGCAGGGTTTCCAGTTCTGGGTTAAAGTAATTTGTGTTGTTGGTCATTGTTATTTTGTGGTTATTCAATATCCCTCTCGGTATCCGTTTTTCGTTTGGACGCTGCAAAATTAGCAATTAGTTTTTGAATGAGCAAACGAATGACGCATTTTAATAGGCGTGGTCGGCCTTAATCTCTTCTTTGTCCAGCTTCTTCGCATCCATCTTGCGCCAGCAATAGACGATATATGCCAGAACAAAAGGCACCAGGAACGATACGTAGAACATGGTGCGGAGCGTGAATTCGCTGGAGCAGCTGTTCGCTATGGTGAGCGACGACTGCAGGTCGGCCGTAGAGGGATAGTAGGCCGTGTGGTTCCAGGCCGAGCAGAGCAGCAGGCACAGCACGGTGACGATGGTACCTGCCCCGGCATACCAGATGGAGGGGCTGTTGGCCGTCTTACTGTTCATGATAGCTGAGGCGATGCCCCAGAGCACCAGCCCTATACCTATTAATAATAATAGTAGCAGGGGCCACATCTCTATGAGGTTATGCAGATACTTGTAAGGCTCCATGAAGATGATGCCCTCGTCGGTATAGGCATAGCCGTCCTTCAGCAGCAGGTGTACGAGGTAGGCCACGAACAGGATGAGGAAGGGCAGGGCAGCTCCCGGCAGCAGCTTTGCGCCGCGCTGGCGCACGCCCTCGTCGCTGACGTTGTTCATCACGTAGAGGATGCCGAGCGTGCGTGCAAGGAACATCACCGCCAGTCCGAACACCAGCACCCAGGGGTTGAGCAGGGCGTCGAGTCCGTGCGAGGCGTTCGCCCATTGGCTGATCACGGGGTTGGCCAGTGGTGCGGCTCCGCCCTCCGGCAGTTGCGAGGCGGTGAGGTTGTCGAACGCCACGATGAAGTTGGACCCCTCGAAGAACGTGGCCACGGCACCGCCCAGCAGCAGCGGTCCCAGCAGTCCGTTGAGGATGAGGAAAAACTGGAAGGTCTTCGGTCCGAGGAAGTTGCCTATCTTGTTCTGGAACTCATAGCTCACGGCTTGCAGCACGAACGTGAAGAGGATGATCATCCACAGCCAGTAGGCTCCGCCGAACGAGGTACTGTAGAACAGCGGGAACGAGGCAAAGAAGGCTCCGCCGAACGTGACGAGGGTCGTGAAGGTGAACTCCCACTTCCGCCCAGTGGAGTTGAGCACGAGTCGTTGGCCCTCTTCGGTGCCGCCGAGCGAGCGTATGCATGAGTTGGCTCCCTGCACGAAGAGCAGGAACACGAGTATCGCACCGAGCAGCGATACGATGAAGCACCAGTAGTGTTGCAAGAAATCGTATGTCATCATAACTATGAACTATGCACTTATGAACTTATAAACTTATGCACTTAAAAACTTATAAACTTATGCACTTATGAACTTATAAACTTATGCACTTATGAACTTATGCCCTATCCTTCTGCTCCCTTTTTTATCTGCTTGAGCAGAATACTTATTTCCACCGCCAGCATGGTTGTGAAGAGGATGAGAAACAGGAGGAACGTGGTGATGACGCTGCCGGAGTGCAGGTCGCTCACGGCGGCCCACGTAGGCAGCATGTCCTGTATGGTCCACGGCTGACGGCCGAACTCTGCCACCAGCCATCCGCTCTCCGAGGCGATATAGGCCAGCGGCACCATGGCGATGGCCACCCAGTAGTGCCAGGCTGGCAGACCGTCGAGACCGGTGGTGTCGGCCTTCGTCTCCGGTATCAGTCCGAAGGAGGCGAGCAGCCGGCGGGTGATGATTGTCACGTAGGGGATGCTGAACGACGAGATGGCCAGTACGGCGAAGAACAGGATGAACAGCACGCCAGTGCCCACCATGATTCGGAACGCCCAGAAGTTCACCGGCACGTAGGGCACCACCTCGCTCTTGTCGCGTATGTAGCCGTAGCCGAAGTACTGCATGTTCGCTTGAATCACGCTCAGCAGGGAGTCTCTCTCCCTCGTCTGTCCTGCCTCCCCCTTCGGCAACTTCCGGTATTCCGCCAGTGCCTGTACGGCCATGCGTCCGCGCTCCATCTTCTCTTCCACCGAGGGTTCCACTGTGCCGTCGGGCCGTGTGTAGCCGTTGAGCAGCTCGTTGATGCCCGGCACATAGCCGTGCGGGTCGTCGGTAGCCATGATGGAGAGGGCGTAGGGCATGTCCAGTTTCAGGGCCGGGGCCTCTTCGTTGATGTAGTCGGGCTGTCGGAAGGGGTTTACCCATGCCACGGCGGTGAGCCCCTGCTCCGTGCCGCCGTTGTAGAGGGCCTCCATGGCGGCAAGCTTCATAGGCTGCACCTGTGCCACCTGCTGACCGGAGATGTGTCCTGTGAGGGCGGCTCCCAGCGCAGCCACCAGTCCCACCACCGAGGCAATCTTGATGCTCTCCGTGGCCAGCCGCTGCTCGCGCCGCTGCCACAGGTACCAGCTGCTCACGGCCACCACGAACACCGCTCCCACAATCCAGCTGCTGACGACCGTATGGAAGAACTTGCCCACGGCGAAGGGGGAGAACGCCACGGCGAGGAAGTCCACCATCTCATGGCGCATCGTGTCGGGGTTGAACGCGCAGCCCGCGGGATACTGCATCCACGCGTTGGCCACCAGTATCCACCAGGCGGAGATGGTGGCGCCGAGACCCGTGAGCCAAGTGGAGGCGAGGTGGAAGCCTGGCGACACCTTCTTCCAGCCGAAGTACATCACCGCCACGAAGGTCGACTCCATGAAGAAGGCGAGTATGCCCTCGATGGCGAGCGGTGCGCCGAAGATGTCGCCCACGAACCATGAGTAGTTGCTCCAGTTCGTGCCGAACTCAAACTCCAGGATGATGCCTGTGGCCACGCCCATGGCGAAGTTGATGCCGAAGAGGCGCTGCCAGAACTGTGCCGTCATCTTCCAGAACGGCTCCTTCGTGCGGTAGTAGCACGTCTCGGCAATGCCCATGATGATGGCAAGGCCCAGTGTCAGCGGCACGAACAGCCAGTGGTAGATGGCGGTGAGGGCGAATTGCGCTCGCGACCAGTCGATGGTCCCTGCGTCGATGGTTAATAGAATGTCTTGCATAATATAAATATATAAGGTATATTTGTTCTGACCCTTAGGGGGCTACTCGCTCTATCAGTTCGCCTGCCACGAACTCGTCCTCCTGTCCTTCCTCGGCGTGCTGCCCTATGAAGTTGGGGAAGAAGAATACTTTCAGGATGGCAAACATGATGAACAGCTTGATAAGGATGATGGCCCATAGCGTGCGTCCCAGCGTCATGCTGCGGAACCCGTCGTAGTACAGGTAGAATGCCTTATGCCAGAATCCTTCCTTGCTCATGTGCTTTTATTTTTTGCAAAGATATGAATTTTTTTTAAATGTCCATCCTTTTTTCCCTTATTTTTTTGCCCATTTTTTACCCTCCTGAAGTTAATATCGAATTAGCCGATAATTAATATCGAATTATCGGCAAGTTAATATCGAATTATCGGCAAGTTAATATCGAATTTCAGAGGGGCGGTTTTTTGAGGAAAAAGTCACTGTATTTCTTAATTTCGTAGAAAATGTCCTCTAATGTCGTTATTTTATTAAAAAATATAGAATTATTTTGCAGTCTATGGTAAAAAAGCTAATTTTGCATCTGAAAACGACATTGTGATATGGGACGATTTATGAAAAAGATTTGGATAACACTGGTCATTATTGTCGTTCTTGCCCTTGCAGGAGCGGTGGTATGGCTGATGAACGACCTGAAGGAACAGCAACAGGCCTACGAGGAGATGCAGGAGCTGGCCGAGCTGGACAAGCAGGAGATGGAGAACGAGTATGAGCGCTTCACGATGCAGTACAGCGAGATGATGACGCAGATCAACAACGACTCCATCGTGGCACAGCTCACCCGCGAGCAGCTGCGCACGCAGCAGCTTCTGGAGGAGCTCAAGCAGGTGAAGGCCAACGATGCCCGCGAGATAACACGACTGAAGAAGGAGCTCGCCACCGTGCGCGAAGTGCTGAAATCGTATATCCGCCAGGTGGACTCGCTCAATCAGGAGAATGCCGCCCTGCGCGACGAGAACCTGCAGATACGCGACGAGCTGGCACAGGTGGGACGCGAGAAGGCCGGGCTGGAGAACGAGCGGGCCTCGCTCTCGCAGAAGGTGGCCATAGCCGCCCAGCTCGATGCCACCGGCATCACCATGACCCCGCTGAACAAACGCAACAAGGCCGCGAAGAAGATGAAGGACTGCAAGCAGATACAGGTGTCGTTCACCATTGCGAAGAACGTCACTGCCAGCAACGGCAACCGCACCCTCTACGTGCGCATCATGACACCCAACGGCACGGTGCTCAACGGCGGCGGCACGTTCAGCTATGAGAACCGCCAGCTGGAGTACTCCATGCGCAAGGTGGTGGAATATGCGGGCGAGGAGATGGTCGTGAGCACCTTCTGGAACGTCTCAGAGTTCCTTGCAGCCGGTGACTACCGCGTCAGCATCTTCGCCGAAGGCAATATGATAGGCGAACGAAAATTCAGTTTCAACTAAATACTATGAGAAAAAAGAGAAGAGACAAAGCAAAAAGCACCCGCTGGCTGACCGCCGTATGGCTGCTGGCCTTTGTGCCTTTGTCGGCATCGGCCCAGCTGATGCTCAGCCTCGACAGTTGCCGGGCGATGGCCCTGCGCAACAACAAGCAGTTAGGCGTGTCGCGGCTGAAGCAGGACGTGGCCCGCAACATGCGCAAGTCGGCTCGCACGAAGTATCTGCCCCACGTGTCGGCACTGGGAACCTACCAATACACCAGTGAGGCCATCTCGCTGCTAAGCAGTGACCAGAAAACGAGGCTGTCATCGCTCGGTACTACGGCAGGCGCATCCTTGCAGAGCGGCATGGGCAGTCTGGGCACTGTGATGAGCGGTCTGGGACAGACGCTCACCCCGCTGGCGCAGCTGCCTGGCGGCATGGAGGCTCTTGGCAACTTCCAGCAGATGGCCACCGGCCTGCAGCAGCAGATGCAACAGTCGGCCACGGGACTGGTGAGCCGTCTCAATGAGGTGGGGCAGGGCATCGTGGATGCATTCGACACCGACACGCGCAACCTCTTTGCCGGGTCAATCACCGTGGTTCAGCCCGTGTTCATGGGCGGTGCCATCGTGGCAATGAACAAGCTGGCCGACGCGGGCGAGCAGATGGCAGAGTACAGTGCCGACGCCCGTCGCCAGTCGGTGGTCTACAATATCGACAAGGCCTATTGGCAGGTGGTGTCGCTCAAGCATAAGAAGCGGTTGGCCGAGAGCTATCTGCAACTGGTGACGAAGCTCGACGGCGACGTGCAGAAGATGATAGCCGAGGGCGTGGCCACCCGCAGCGAGGGACTGAGCGTCAGCGTGAAGGTGAACGAGGCGGAGATGACCCTGCAGCGAGTCGACGACGGTCTGACGCTGTCGAAGATGCTGCTCTGCCAGCTCATCGGCTTGCCCACGAACACACAGGTGATGCTCGCCGATGAAGACCGCGAGAACCTGGAGGTGAGCATGGTAGAGCCAGTGGTCAACACTGCTGAGGCCGCAGAGAACCGTCCCGAGCTGAAGATGCTCGACAGCGGGGTGGCCATGTCGCGCCAGGTGACCAATATCCTAAAGGCAGGCAACCTGCCGCAGATGGCCCTCATGGGCGGCTATGCCGTGAGCAATCCCAGCTTGCTGAACGGCTTCGAGAAGAAGTTCCGCGGCATGTGGAACGTAGGTGTGCTGCTGCGCATCCCCCTCTGGAACTGGGGCGACGTGATGTATAAGGTACGTGCCTCGAAAGGAGCCACCGCCATCGCCTCGCTGGAGCGTGAGGAGGCCCGCGAGCTGATAGAGCTGCAGGTGAGCCAGTCGTCGTTCAAGGTGGACGAGGCCAACAAGCGGCTCGTCATGGCACAGACCAGCATCGGTCGCGCCGAGGAGAACCTGCGCACGGCCAATCTCGGATTCCAGGAGGGCGTGATCTCGCCCACCGTGGTCATGGAGGCGCAGACGGCCTGGCTGCAGGCGCAGTCGCAGAAGATTGATGCCGAGATCGATGTGAAGCTCAGTCAGGTGGACCTGCAGAAGTCGTTGGGAAGGCTTTATTAGTTCATAGTTATATAGTTCATAGTTATATAGTTCATAGTTTATAATTCACGATTCATAATTGATTCATAATTTTGCGTTCTATGTCAAGTGCAGCAGCAACAACCCAGCATAAGAATATTTTGTATGCCATCTTAGGATTTATATGCGTAGTCATCCTGGTGGCAATGATTGGATTCTTCGCCCTTGGGCGCGAACCGGAGATTATCCAGGGACAAGTGGAGGCGTCGGAATACCGGGTGTCGAGCAAGGTGCCCGGCCGTATTCTGGAGATACGGGTGAAGGAAGGCGACTACGTGAATGTAGGCGATACGCTCGCCATTATCGATGCTCCTGAGGTGCGTGCGAAGATGGAGCAGGCACAAGGTGCCGAGGCCGCCGCCGCCGCCCTGGAGCTGAAGGCCCAGAACGGTGCCCGTCAGGAGCAGATACAGGGAGCCTTCCAGTTGTGGCAGCAGGCCAAGGCCGGACTGGAGATTGCCGAGAAGTCGTACAAGCGGGTGCAGCGCCTCTTCGACGAGGGGGTGATGAGCGCACAGAAACGCGACGAGGCCTACGCCAGCTACATGGCCATGCAGGCACAGGAGAAAGCCGCCAAGAGCCAGTATGACATGGCCGTCAACGGTGCCCGTCGTGAGGACAAGCTCGCCGCGCAGGCACAGGTGAACCGCGCCCGCGGTGCCGTGCAGGAGGTGACCAGCTATCTGGGCGAGACCATCCAGCTGGCGCAGATGGCCGGCGAGGTGAGCAGTATCTATCCTAAGGTGGGCGAGCTGGTGGGTACGGGCAGCCCCATCATGACCATCTCGATGATGGACGACCTCTGGGGTACGTTCAACGTGCGCGAGGACCAGCTGGCCGATATGCAGATTGGCTCGGAGCTGACCGCTTTCGTTCCTGCCTTCAACAAAGAGTTGAAGATGAAAATCTACTATATGAAGGATCAAGGCTCGTATGCCGTGTGGAAGGCCACCAAGGCCAACGGCCAGTACGACCTGAAGACCTTCGAGGTGAAGGCCCGTCCGGCAGAGAAAATGGAAGGCCTGCGTCCGGGTATGTCGCTCATCGTAAAATAAAAGGCTTGGCGCGTGTTCAGAAAACTGTATAGCATCATGATGCGTGAGCTGCTGATTCTTCGGCGCAATCACATCTACCGGTTCTGCATGGTGGTCTTCCCCCTGCTGGCCATGTTCTTCTTTACGTCGCTGATGGACGACGGACTGCCCACGGCGATGCCTGTCGGCGTTGTAGACCTCGACAACACCTCCACCTCGCGGGCACTGTGCCGCCGCCTTGACGGCTTCCAGATGTCGAAGGTGGTGGCCCGCTATCCCAGCGTCACCGAGGCCCGCCGTGCCATCCAGCAGAACAAGATCTACGGCTTCCTTTATATCCCCAAGGGTACGACCGACGAGCTGCTCTCCAGCCGGCAGCCCAAGATTTCCTATTACTATAGCTACACCACGCTGGCGGCAGGCGCCCTGCTGATGAAGGACCTGAAGACCATCTCCACGCTGGGCTCTGCCGCCGTGGGGCAGGCCACACTCCAGGCACGCGGCTTCACCGACGCGCAGATACAGACCCTCCTGCAGCCTATCCGCGTAGACCTGCACCAGATAGCCAACCCCTGGACCAGCTATAACGTCTATCTTACCACGATGATGGTGCCGGGCATGATCATGCTGTTCATCTATCTCATCACCGCCTACTCGTTAGGCACGGAGATAAAGTTCGGCACCTCCAAGGAGTGGATGGCCATGGCCGACAACCGCATTGTTCTTGCCCTGCTGGGGAAATTCATCCCGCAGACGCTCATCTTCCTCTCCGTGGTCTATGCCTACGAGTGGTACGTGTTCTATCATCTGGGCTTCCCCCATCTGGGCGGCCCCTGGCTGATGGTGTTCATCGGACTGATGCAGGTGCTCGCGGCACAAGGATTCGGCATACTGGTGTTCGGGCTGACCCCCTCGCTGCGCATGTCGATGAGTATCTGTTCGCTCTGGGGCGTGCTTAGCTTCTCCATGGCCGGCTCCGCCTTCCCCGTGATGGGCATGGATACTCCCCTGCAGTCGCTCTCGTGGCTCTTTCCCCTGCGCCATTACTACATGCTCTACCAGATATGCATCTTCAACGGGTACCCGCTGCTGGAGGCATGGTTCCACTTCGTGGCCCTGGCCGCCTTCATGCTGATGCCGTGGTTCGTGATTAAGAAACTAAAAAATGTAATGCTGACCTATGTCTATATTCCGTAAAGCATACCTAGGACTGATAGACATCTGCTACATCTGGCGGCAGGAGATGAAACAGGTGTTCAAGGACGAGGGAGTCATCATCTTCTTCTTCATCGTGCCGCTGGCCTATCCGCTGCTCTATTCATGGATTTACAATAACGAGACAGTACGCGAGGTGCCGGTGGCGGTGGTCGACGACAGCCACTCCTCGCTCTCGCGACAGTTCATCCGCATGTGCGATGCCTCCCCCGACGTGCGCGTGGCATTTTATGCACAGGACATGGACGAAGCCAAATCGCTCGTGAGCCGGCAACTGGTGAAGGGAGTGTACTATTTCCCTCCCGACTTCGACATACAGGTCAACCGTATGGAGCAGGGTACCGTGAGCGTCTACTGCGACATGAGCCTCATGCTGACCTATAAGGCCATCTTCCAGACCGCCCAGCTGGTGAGCCTGGAGATGGGCAGCCAGCTGAAAACACGGTTGGGGAAAAACTATACGGCAAGGGAAGAGGCCGTCTCTGCCCGTCCGCTCGACTATGCCGATGTGGCCATCTTCAATCCCAGCGGCGGCTACGGCTCGTTCGTGCTGCCAGCCGTGCTCATCCTTATCCTGCAGCAGACGCTCGCCCTGGGCATTGGTCTGGCTGCCGGCACCACCCGCGAGGAAAGCCGCTACGGATGGCTGATTCCCGTCAGCCGCCACTACCACGGACTGCTGCGCATCGTATGGGGAAAAACGCTCTGCTACTTCATGATTTACGCCGTGATGGGGGCATGGCTGGTGGCTGGTGTGCCGCACCTGTTCCACTTCCCGCAGCTGGCATCCGCCTCCTCGCTGGCCCTGCTGATGCTACCGTATATACTGGCCTGCATCTTCTTCGGCATGACCGTGTCGTGCATGGTGAAGTATCGCGAGAACGTGATGCTGCTCATGGTCTTCGTTTCCGTGCCCCTGCTCTTCCTGACAGGGGTCAGCTGGCCGCAGTCGAACATTCCGGGCATGTGGCAGGGAGTGTCGTGGCTCTTCCCCTCAACATTTGCCGCCAGGGCATACGTGAGGCTCAACTCGATGGGAGCTTCGATGAGCGACGTGCTCTTCGAATACCGTATCTTGTGGATTCAGACCTTGGTCTATTTCTTCCTGGCCTGCGGCGTCTACCGCTACCAGATTCTCCAGGCACGCAAGGATACACAGCAACGCTTGTCCGACCTCAAAAGGAGGAAGGACGAGCGGCAGTCAGTGAAAGAAAAGGAAAGGGAAGGGAATTAGGCAGAGGTGATGCGCTCAAACTGTGCCATGAGCCAGCGGTTCTGCTCGTCGATGGTCATGTGGCTGTTGTCGAGCAGAAGAGCGTCCTCAGCCTGACGGAGCGGTGACACCTCGCGGTGCGAGTCAATGTAGTCGCGCTCCTGCACGTTCTTCAGGATGTCGGCATAATCGGCGGGCATCCCTTTCTGTATCAGCTCATCGTAACGTCGTTTCGCCCTCACTTCAGCAGAGGCGGTAACGAAGATTTTCAGTTCGGCATGGGGGAACACCACCGTTCCGATGTCGCGACCGTCCATCACCACACCGCCGCCCAGCCCCATCAGCTGCTGCTGGGCCACCAGGGCGTGGCGCACGAAGGGAACGGCGGCTATCGGGCTAACGTGGCTCGACACCTCCAGGGAGCGAATCTCGTCCTCCACCCGTTCGTCGTTGAGATAGGTGTCGGGCCGGCCAGTCTCCGCATTCAGGCGGAACGCGATATGGATGTTCGGCATCTCAGCCTCCAGTGCTGCTGTTTTCACGCTTCCGTCCTCATTGAACAACTGGTGGCGCAGCGCATAGAGCGTCACACTGCGGTACATCGCCCCCGTGTCTACGTAGATATAACCCACACGGCGGGCCAGGTCTTTGGCCATCGTGCTCTTTCCGCACGAAGAATGGCCGTCGATGGCAATGGTAATCTTCTTCATATTGTATATTCAATTATAATTTATATCTTTGCATTCGTTAACAACATCAAGGAAGTGGAATAAGGCCGATTCTTCATTCGTCATAAGACAGTAAAATATGTTCAGCCCCCACTCCTTAACATCCGAATCCGGACAGTTCACTGGGCTTTGACCCCGCATTTGCAATGATGGCTCCAAGATGTTTCGATGTTGCATATTTGTTTAAATTCATTATCGTTATGACTTACATTGGAATCGACGTCAGCAAGGACTCTTTCGTTGTCGCTTATTCTCCAGAGAAGAACAGCAAGACGAAGACATTCAAGAACACCACCAAGGGTATTCATGAGTTCATCCAGACCATTTCCAAGGATGAGCACCACTGTGTCATGGAGGCGACAGGCAACTACAGTGCCCTGCTTGTCTATCTGCTCGCAGAGGCCGGCATTACCACAAGCCTGGAGAATCCCCTTAAAGTGAAGAACTTCGCCCGCGCTATGCTATCCACCGTCAAGACGGATGAGATTGACGCACGCCTGATTGCCCTCTATGGCGAGAAGATGCAGCCCGCTCCCTACAAGCTTCGCAGTGATGCCATCCTCACTTTGAAGCAGAAGCGTACTGTCATCCGCCAGCTCAAGAAGCAGCTCATCGCCACAAGGAACCTGAAAGGCTCGATGGAGGCTCTGCCGTTCTTTGATGCCAAGTGCAAGAAGTCTATCGAGAAAACCATCGCCTTCCTTGAAAAGCAGGTTAAGGACCTCGAAGAGGATCTTGCCTCGCTGGCCAAGTCTGAGTACAAGAAGCAGATGGATTTGCTCACCTCTGTCAAAGGCATTGGCATCACCCTTGCTGCTGCGCTCATCATGGCCACTGGCGGCTTCACTTACTTTGATAATGCCAAGCAACTCACCCGTCATCTAGGTTTGTCGCCGACTTATCAGCAGTCTGGTACTTCAGTCAATTTCAAAGGTCACATCAACCGCAACGGAGACTCTTCTCTAAGGAGTCAGCTCTATATAGCTGCATGTTCCTCATTAAGGTGCAATGCTGAGTGTAGAGCATGTTTTGACCGTCTGCGGTCTAAGGGCAAGCCTGGGAAAGTCGCTATTGTTGCCGTGGCTAACAAACTCATCCGACAGGCTTTTGCCGTTGTAACTCAGGAGAAACCCTATGTCGATGGTTACATATCTTCAAAGAAGTAACTCCTGCATTCCTCCGACGTGCATCAGGATAGATAAAATCTAATACCTGAAAACACCGAGGGGTTTGGGGGCGAGAAGCCCCCATGAGAGGGGCACGTATTAGCATCAAATGCTAAAGAACGTTAACCATATTCATTTTTCTTATTACAGTTCATATTTTTATAAGGTATAGCTAATGTTCACAAGTACCGATGAACTGCTGACGTGATATTTGCCGTAGGCCACGTGCAGCTTGAGCCGTTCCAGCTGCAGGCCTCCGCCGATGGAGAGTCCGGCTCCATGCGCACTCTCGCCGTCGCCGCTGCTGATCTTCATCTCCGAAGTGCGGAGGGGGTTATAGCCAAGTGCCACGTAGAGCTGCTCGCTCAGCAGCAGGTCGGCTCCTATGATGAGGTGCTTGCCGATACCGTATTCCCAGTCGTTGAGCCGCACAAGGGTCAGCGAGAAGCGCAGGGGAGAGCCTACCAGCCGCTTGCTCACACCCAGCTGCAGGTCGAGCGGCAGGCGTTCGAAGTCGTCTTCGTAGGCAGTGAGCTGTCCGCCAAGGTTGCGGGCCACGGCAGAGATGCTCCATTCGAGCTCGTCATCAAAATAGTTGAGTCCTAAGTCTACGGCCGCTGCCAGCGAGTTGTATTGCCCGATATAGGAGGCTAAGAGCTTGGCAGTGATGCCGCCGCTAAGCTTTTCGCTCAACCCGTAAGAGAAGGTGCCGCCCAGAGCGATGTCTCGCGCACTGAACGTGCCGGTTTGTGTTCCCGTAGTGGTCGTCTCCTTCATCGAACCGTAGTCCATGTAGCGGCCGCTGACACCCCACGTCCCTCGCTCACCCACAGCCCTGACAAATGACGCACTGGCCGTGATGGCGCCTTGCATATAGGTCATCATGTCCAGGTTGAGCGTACGGTCGGCAGAGTACTGGATGAGTGCGGGGTTGTGGAATATGAGCGTTGCATCGTCTTCGGTCAGGGTGATGTTGTCGCCTCCCAGTGCTGCTACGTGGGCACTTACCGGAAGGCGCAGGAAACTGAAGGCGGTCTGACTATCCTGTGCATGCCCCCAAAAGGTGGCGATGAGCAGCAGGAGAACAGTGGTAACGCTCTTTTTCATTAATATTAAATACTTAAAACAGCGCAAAGGTAGGAAATTATTGTGAATTATGCGTCATGCGCTCATTTTTTTTACGTTTCGTTTGCAAAGAATCGTGAATAAATTTGTATTTTTGCACTCTGTTTCGATTATATTAACAAATGGCACGCCTTATTGTCAATGGTTGGGGATAAAAGTTCGAAAGCCGATTTAGAGGCAGGACGCGGCCAGCGGTTCCTGTTGGGACTGGTGGCGGCTTTGGCATGTCTGTATGTGGGTTTCGAATACACAATAGATCCTGATGATCCGCTCGACGACCCAGAACTCATCGAACTGCTGGGCAGCGATGAGGAACTGCCGCCGCTCTTCCGTCCGGAACAGCAGCTGGTGCTTGCTCCGAAGGTGGAGCCTGAACCCTCCACCAAACTGAAGATTGTGGAGGAGAAATTGACCGAAGAAGAGGAGGCACCCCTGACCGACACACAGATTGAGGGGGAGCGCAGTGATGATGACCTGCCCGTGGAAGAAGAGAACCAAGAGAAACCGGCCGACGAGGTGATCAGCTTCCGCGTGGTGGAGGACCTGCCGCAGTTTCCGGGCGGACCGTTGGAGTTCATCAAATGGCTTACACGCAACCTGAAATATCCCCCCGTGGCGCAGGAACAGCGGATACAGGGGAAGGTGCTCGTGGAGTTTATCGTCAACAAGGACGGTTCGGTGACCGATGTCAATGTGGCACAGTCGCTCCATCCCCTCTGCGACCGCGAAGCCCTGCGCGTGCTGCGCTCCATGCCCCGCTGGACAGCCGGCACCATGAACGACCGGCCCTGCCGCACCAAGGTGTGCATACCCATCGTGTTTAAACTATAATAACAAGCATATACATTATGTACAACTCAAACGAAATCCTGAAAAAGGTCAACGAGGCCATCGAGGCTCTGCCCTACGACCGCCAGCCCTCGTCGCTCTACGATCCCATCCGCTATGTGCTCTCCCTCGGAGGAAAACGCATCAGGCCCGTGCTCATGCTCTTAGGGTATAACCTTTACAAGGAACACCCGGAGGACATCATGATGCAGGCATTGGGACTGGAGACCTATCACAACTATACGCTCCTGCACGATGACCTCATGGACAATGCCGACCTGCGGCGTGGCCACGAGACCGTACACAAGCACTGGGATGCCAACAAGGCAATCCTCTCAGGCGACTCGATGCTGGTACTGGCCTATCGGTGCATGTCGCAATGCGACGACCGGCACCTGCCCTACGTGCTGAGTCTCTTCACGGAGACGGCATTGGAGATAGGCGAGGGACAGGAGTACGACATGACTTTCGAGTCGCGCAACGACGTGACAGAAGAGGAATATATCGAGATGATTCGCCTTAAGACGAGTGTGCTGCTGGCCTGCGCACTGAAGATCGGGGCACTACTGGCAGATGCACCGAAAGAGGATGCCGACAACCTGTATAAGTTTGGCGAACAGATCGGGCTGGCCTTCCAGTTGCAGGATGATTTGCTCGACGTGTATGGCGACCCCAAGGTGTTCGGCAAGGCAGTGGGCGGCGACATCACTTCCAACAAGAAGACCTATATGCTCATCAATGCAGTCAACCGTGCCAATGACGCGCAGCGGGCAGAGCTGATGCGATGGATAGAGGCGAAGGAGTTTGACCGTAAGGAGAAGATTGAGGCCGTGACGCGTCTCTACGATGAGATAGGCATCCGCCGGTTGTGCGAGGATAAGATCAATTACTATTTCGAGCAGGGCCGGCAGTATCTTGACCGTGTCAACGTGCAGGAAGAGCGCAAGCAGTATCTGCGCGACTTCACGGCTGAGATGATGAGGCGGAAACAATGATGCATAATAGGTGTAAGATGAAATGATGACGTTCGTTGATACCCATACACATCTGGACGGGGAAGAGTTCGCTGAGGACCGTGAGGCGGTGATTGCCAGGGCCAGGGAGGCAGGCGTGGCAGCCGTGTTCGTCCCTGCCATCGACCTGCCGTCGAGCCGCAACGTCCTGTCGCTCTGCAGGCAGTATCCTGGCTACGCCTATCCCATGGCGGGACTCCATCCGGAGGAGGTAAGGGCCGATTATAAAGAGGTGCTGGCGCAGATACGTCCGCTCCTCCAGAAAAAAGGCGACGGCCCTTATCTCATCGCCATCGGTGAGGTGGGACTCGATTTCTACTGGAGCCGAGAGTTTGAAAACGAGCAGTTGGCTGCCTTCGAAGAACAGGTGCGGTGGTCCGTGGAGACCCGTCTGCCCCTGATGATTCATTGCCGGAAGGCGCAAAACGAGATGGTGCAACTGCTGAAGAAATACCAGAAAGACCTCCCCGGCGGCGTGTTCCATTGTTTTACGGGCAACGAGCACGAAGCCGCAGAACTGTTGCAGTTCCACAGGTTCGTCTTAGGGGTGGGCGGCGTGTTGACGTTTAAGAAGTCACATCTGCCCGAAGTGCTGCCCCAAACCGTGCCCCTTGACCGCATCGTCCTGGAGACCGATTCGCCCTATATGGCTCCCGTTCCCCTGCGAGGGCTGCGCAACGAACCCGCCTTCGTGGCCCATGTGCTGAAGAAAATGGCCGAGAGCTATGGCATTACAGCCGAAGAAATGGCGCAGCATACCAACCAAAACGTAGCGCGTGTTTTTGGCGTGAAAATATAAAGAACATTAAAAAAACGTCCATCAGCAGTCTGTTTAAAAAAAAAGCATTACCTTTGCACCCGCTTAACTGCAAGGAGAGATGCTCGAGTGGCTGAAGAGGCACGCCTGGAAAGCGTGTATGCGTCAAAAGCGCATCCGGGGTTCGAATCCCCGTCTCTCCGCCAAGAAAACACGGAAAGAGAACTCAAAAGGTTCTCTTTTATGATGAGAACAGGTTGGACATGACCCATCTTTTTTATAACCCCAGTAAAGATGAAAAAGCAATATAAACGACTGTTTATCGTACTGATGCTTACCTTCCTGGCAATCGGGATGGTGGCACAGACCGATACGCAGTCTGCCACCCGTTTAAATGTCGGCGTTTCCGATACCACCGCTGCTGCCATCACACCTGGTGACGTCCTCGACGAGGAAGAGATGGCTGCTATGCAGCTGATGGCGCAGGAACAGGGTGGACTGCACCAGAAACTGAAAACGAAGTTTGTGGAGGGTACGGCAGGATTTATGTCGCTCGTGGCACTGGCTCTTGTGCTGGGGCTTGCTCTCTGCATAGAGCGTATCATCTATCTCACTTTGGCAGAGGTGAACACCCGCCAGCTGCTGGCCGATGTGGATGCGAAGGTGGCGGCAGGCGACACAGAGGGGGCTAGGCAACTCTGCAAGGACACTCGCGGGCCTGTGGCCTCCATCTGCTATCAGGGACTGAGTCACATGGATGCCGAGGCCGATGCAGCCGAACGGGCCGTCGTTAGCTGCGGCAATGTGGAGACTGCGAAACTGGAGCGCGGCTGCTCTTGGATAAGACTGCTTATCTCAATGGCTCCCTCGCTGGGCTTCTTAGGCACGGTGATTGGTATGGTGATGGCCTTCGACCAGATACAGGAGGCAGGTGACATACGTCCGAATGTGGTAGCTGCCGGTATGAAGGTGGCACTGATTACGACTATTTTCGGCATCGTTGTAGCTCTCATCCTTCAGGTCTTCTACGGATATATCCTCTCAAAAATAGAGCAGCTTACCTCACAGATGGAAGAGGCGGCTGTGGCTTTGCTCGATATGATGGCGAAACATAGACAAGGAAAGGTGAAATGAACTTCTACGAGACATCTTGGTTTGTTGATATTGTCTTGGGCGTTATCTATGTGCTGCTCGTTGCCTGTAGCGTTTGCGCCGTATGGTCAGCGGTGCGTGGCCGACTGCAAAAAAAACAGCCCACGGCTGATGATCGTTTGGGCAGAAAGCTCGCTTGGAGCATAGGAGGCTCGGTGGCTGTCGTGTTGTTGCTCACCTTTGTTTTTGCTTCCACCAAGGCGTTGGTTATCAACGGGCAGATGTTCGACAATCCCTTCTGGCTCAGAGCCAGTGACATGCTTATTTTCTCGTCGCTTATCTTGTTGGCAATGGCTATAGGCAGTGTCTTTTTCGGTTTCTTCTTCTCAAAGTTCCGTAAATAGCAAGGCATGTTCAAGCGTACGAAGAAACAGGTTCCCGGTCTGAATATGACCGCCACGGCAGACATCTCCTTCATGCTGCTCATCTTTTTCCTTGTGGCTACGTCGATGTATGAAGAGAAAGGATTGCAGGCGCAGCTGCCTCCTCCACAGGACCAGCGCAGGGAGGCTGAACTGCACGTGGCCCGGCGCAACGTGGCAGAGATTGTCGTAGATGCCGACGGCCGTACCACCCTCGACGGAGAAGCAGTGACCGCCGAGCAGTTGACAGAACGCGTCGCCACCTTCGTCGCTAATGCCGCCAACGATGCTTCAATGCCGGAGAAGAGCCTGCGCGATGTGAACCTGCTTGGCACCACAGAAGTGAGCGACCGCCATGTGGTGAGCATCCAAACCGACCGGCTGACCAGCTATGATGCCTACTTCCAGATGCGCCATGCCGTGGCGAGAGCCTACGCCCGACTGCGCAATCAGCTGGCTCACGAACGTTTCGGACGCTCCTATGCGGCCTGTTCGCCAGAGCAGCGCGAGGCACTTGGCATGGTCTACCCCGTACGCATCAGCGAGCAGCCTCCTGCAGGAAACGAAGAGAAAGGAGGTACTCCGTGAGACGCATGTTTGCCCGCAGAGACCACGAGATGCCCGAGCTGAACACCTCGTCGCTGCCCGACCTGATTTTCACCGTCCTGTTCTTCTTCATGATTGTCACTCACATGCGCGATGTTGAGGAAAAGGTGAGCTACCAGTTGCCGCAGGGGACGGAGATAAGGAAGATGGGCAATAAGGCTTCGGTCATACATATTTATATAGGACACCCTGCCGACGGTTCGGACGGTTATCGCATTCAGTTGAACAACCGGATGGTCACCCTCGACGATATCAGGCGTTTCATAGCTGAAGAGCGAGAGCTGTTACCTGCAGAGGAGCAGCCCAGGATGACTGTTTCGATAAAGGCCGACCGTGACGTGCCGATGGGCATCATCGCCGATGTGAAGCAACAGTTGCAGCAGGCCTTTGCCCTTCGTGTCAGCTATGCCGCAGAGAAAGCTCCGTGAATGGCTTGACCGCTTATCCACACAAAAGAAAACGACTCCATGCTAAGCTCTCAGCTCAATACAGGTAATGGAATAGTCTTGTAGAAGAAGACAATTTTGTAGCACGGTCTTGTACAAATCATGGGCATTAACTTAAAAATTATTAAATTGTGTTCGTTACTTCCCCTCCATCATGCTCTTTTTCTTATCTTTGTACCAATTAACTATTAATTACTAATTAGATTCATGATATGAAAAGATTTTACACTATTTTATCGGTTGCTATAGCAGCCTTGCTCATGCCATTCCATGTGCAGGCAGAGGAAGTGACCGTGAAGTATGCTATGGCAGTGGGAGAAACACATGCCGTAGGCGACAAGGTAGAGCTGAAGAGCGACAAGGGTAAGGTGCTCGGCACGGTGCAGTTTGGCATGAAGGATGTATTTCATGACGAGTATAATGATAACGAGCCGGACTTCACCGCAGCCAAGGCCAGCATCAAGCTGGAAGGCTTTGAAGCTTACACGGAGGGTAATGGTGAGGCCCCTTTTGCCTCTTATGATTACGATGACCTCTTTGGCGGTTACAGTTGGGGATTCTTGGAGGCTGGCAAGACTGTTTACCTCATAGAGGTCAATCAGGAGTGCAAGCTCGAAATCGCTACTCGCATCAAGGTGGGTGAACTTATGTACGTGTTTGAGTGCAGATGGAACGACGGGTTTCTCGACCTGGCAGCCCAGCAGCCTATCTTCACTTATTTGTCTGATGCAAAGGACGCGCAGGACGAAATAAAGATGGTCACCATCAATGCAGAGGCTGGCAAGGTGTATAAGGTGCTTGCCACCAACTCTTGCCTGGGTTTCTTCGGCTTGAACCTCACTTATAGTAAGGCTGAGTATGTGGAGCTGGAGTACCAGAAGTACCTTGTAAAGAATGTGGCTACGGAAAAGTTCTGGAGTGCCGGCAACTCCTGGGGCACACAGGCTTCGCTCGTTGATCACCCAGAGTATGTGATGTTCAGCAGCGAGGGTATGGAAGAGGGCTTTTACAAGCTGGAATCGCAGGTGAGCAACGGTGGCCAGAGCATTTTCTTCAACGGTGACTATATGGACAATGACAAGCCTGTGGCTCTCACTATTATGAAGGTGGGCAGCTACTACACCATAGCCAG
>Ga0310697_10002264_pt1 | contig 20739 bp, 16 predicted proteins | sample 172DNAGHGlowgp2_FD_203883 | JGI IMG/M metagenome (GOLD analysis project Ga0310697, IMG submission 203883) | Sheep rumen microbial communities from Palmerston North, Manawatu-Wanganui, New Zealand - 1728 DNA GHGlow gp2 (v2) (version 2) | ecosystem: Host-associated > Mammals > Digestive system >... | reverse complement strand
CGTTCTGGCTGACGGAGTGAAAGGAACTCTGCGTCGATGCAGGCCACGCGCGTGCCGTGGGTCTGATGGGGCATGACGATATGGTCGCCGGTGACGGCCAACAACCGGCACAGGAGCTCGAGGTTACGCGCTATGTGACTGTCGTCGTCGCCACAGTACCTGTTGATGTTGAACGATGCATATTGTCCTCGGCTGCATCCAGCAAGGCGGGTGGTGCTGAAAGCCACTACGCCGGGCCCCATGTCGTAATAATGTAGTATCGGTGACATTCTGCTTCTCGTTTTGCCGATGCAAAGATAGTGCTTTTCCGGGTTTTATCAGCCACTTGTCGTGTAAAAAGCACTATAGAGTTATTTTTTGTTTATTTTATTGGGTTTTTGAACCTTTTGTTGTACCTTTGCAGCAGATTTGTAATCTTTCAGGAATTTAAGGTAAAAGAACTAAAGTTTCAAGGTTTGTTATGAGATATGTCATTGTCTTACTTGCAATGATTCTGAGTCTGGGCGTTAGTGCACAGACAGTTGCTGCCGACACGGCTGCGGTCGGCACCGTCGTGGCGGACACGTCGCTGGCGGACTCGGCGTTTGTCGACACGGCACTGGTGGCTGAAGCCGAGGCGATGGACATCGACGAGATGGAGGAGGGCAGCCAGTCGCTGCACTTCCAGCTGAAGGCGAAGTTCGTCGACGGCTCGCCGTTCTTCATGTCGCTCGTCGCCCTGGCACTGATACTGGGACTGGCCTTCTGCCTGGAGCGTATAGTGTACCTCACACTGTCGGAGATAAACGCCAAGAAGCTGCTCGCGGACGTTGACGGCCTGGTGGCAAAGGGCGACGTTGACGGTGCGAAGAAGCTGTGCCGCGACACCCGTGGACCGGTGGCGAGCATCTGCTACCAGGGGCTGCTGCACATCCGCGAGTCGATGGACGACATCGAGCGCAGCGTGATGTCGTACGGCTCTGTGCAGACGGCGAAGCTGGAGAAGGGCTGCTCGTGGATAAAACTCTTCATAGCCATGGCTCCGTCGCTGGGATTCCTCGGCACTGTGATCGGCATGGTAATGGCCTTCGACAACATACAGTCGGCGGGCGACATCAGTCCCACGATAGTAGCACAGGGCATGAAGGTGGCACTGATAACCACCATCTTCGGTATCGTCGTTGCACTGATACTCCAGCTGTTCTACAGCTACATAACGTCGAAGATAGAGCATCTGACATCGCAGATGGAGGAGTCGGCGGTGACGCTGCTCGACACCATAATGAACTATAAGCATCAGGCTAATGGGTGAGGCGGACCTCTTGACAGATGTGGTAATCATCGTGATGTACGTGCTGACGGCCGCTACGCTCGGCGTCACGCTGTGGTCGGCATGGCACGGTATGCGCCACGGCCGTCGACGCCAGTCGACGCGCATAGGGTGGACGGTGGCCGGCTGCGTGGCAGCACTGCTGGCAGTGACGTACCTGACGGCCTCGACGCGGCCTGTAGTGACCAACGGCGAGGTGTTCGACAACGCCGTGTGGCTCGGCCTGACCGACATGTTCATCTATTCATCACTCACGCTCGTAGTAGCATGTTCCGTAATAATCGTAATCGCCAGGTTCCGTCGCTGAACACCACGTCGACGGCAGACATATCGTTCATGCTGCTGGTGTTCTTCCTCGTCACTTCGTCGATGGACAGTGACAAGGGTCTCCGCCGACAGCTTCCTCCGCCGCCGCAGGAGCAGGAGGAGGCGATAGACATAGCGCAGGACGACATCCTGACGGTGGCGCTCGACGCCTCGGGCACCGTCACCGTGGGCGGCGACACCGTAGGCCGTCAGCAGGTGCGTCAGCGGGTGGCAACGTTTGCCGCCGTGGCTCCCAAGCGTCGCGTGATAGAGCTTGACATCGCTGCCGAAGCCACCTACGACGCCTACTTCCACCTGCAGGAGGACATCGTGGCGGCCTACCGGCGGCTGAAGGTTTCGCCACGCGTCAGCGAGACCGTGGGAGAGAGCTTTGGCGCGGCCGTGGGAGAGAGAGGAGGTGAGCCATGAGACGACAGATACGCCGCCGCGAGCACGAGGTGCCGGAACTGAACATGGCGGCTCTGCCAGACCTCATCTTCACCGTGCTGTTCTTCTTCATGATCGTCACGCACATGCGCGACGTGGAGAAGAAGGTGAGCTACGAGATTCCGGCCGGGGCGATGACGGAGCAGGTGGGACACCAGAAGAACGTGATATACATCTACGTCGGATGGCTGGCTGACGACAAGGACGGCGGATACCATGTGCAGCTGGGCAACGAGATTGCCAGCACGGCGGACATCCCGGCATTCATTCGCGCGGAGCGCATAAAGATGTCGGCCGACGACCAGGAGCGCATGACGGTCTGCATACGTGCCGACCGCAATGCCCCCATGAGTCTCATCAACGAGGTGAAGCAGCAGCTGCGTCAGGCGAATGCGCTGAACGTCACCTACTCGGCTGTGCAGGGGAAATAGTTGGAAGGAGTTAGAAGTCATAACATAGAAATATATTTTACAATGGCAAATCAGAAGTTAGACAAGCTTGACAGACAGATACTGAAACTCATAGCCGACGACGCGCGTGTGCCGTTCCTGGAGGTGGCGCGGGCGTGCAACGTCAGCGGTGCCGCCATACACCAGCGCATGCAGAAGCTGACGGCGCTGGGAATACTGAAGGGCTCGCAGTTCATCGTCGACCCCGAGAAGATAGGCTATGAGACGTGCGCATACATAGGACTGAACCTGAAGAACCCCGAGTCGTTCGACACTGTGGTTGAGGAGCTGAAGAAGATTCCCGAGGTGGTGGAGTGCCACTACACCACGGGCAACTTCGACATGTTCATAAAGATCTATGCGCTGAACAACCACCATCTGCTGACCATCATCCACGACCGTCTGCAGCCCCTCGGACTGGCAAGCTCGCAGACGCTCATCTCGTTCCACACTGCTATCTCGCGACAGCTGCCGGTAGCTGAGATGAACCTGCCGGAGGACTGATTTTTTATCGAGGAACGAGGAGCGAGGAAGGAGGATAGTACATGGTTCGACTATCCGAATAGTGCACGGAGAGCCTCCTCGACCTTACGCACGGGGTGCAGCCTGATGTGGAACTTCCTGGTGTCAAGGCCCTGGAGGTTCAGGCGCGGGACGACGATGTCGGTGAAGCCCAGCTTCTCGGCCTCGGCAATGCGCTGCTCGATGCGCGCCACGGGGCGCACCTCGCCCGAGAGTCCCACTTCGCCCGCCATGCACCATCCCTGCTCTATCGGCGTATCGACGTTCGACGAGAGGACGGCGGCAATGACGCTAAGGTCCATCGCCAGGTCGGTGACGCGCAGGCCACCGGCGATATTCACGAAGACATCCTTCTGTACGAGCTTGAAACCCACGCGCTTCTCGAGCACAGCCAGCAGCATGTTCAGACGGCGCTGGTCGAAGCCGGTGGCAGCACGCTGCGGAGTGCCGTAGGCAGCGGTGGAGACCAGGGCCTGCGTCTCGACGAGGAACGGCCGCACACCCTCTATGGCCGACGATATGGCAACGCCCGAGAGACCGTCGTGCTCGTCGGTGAGCAGCAGCTCCGAGGGGTTCGAGACCTGTCGCAGCCCTGTCTGCTGCATCTCGTAGATGCCTAACTCCGAGGTCGAGCCGAAGCGGTTCTTCATGGCGCGCAGTATGCGGTACATGTGGTGCTGGTCGCCCTCGAACTGTATGACGGTGTCGACGATGTGCTCCAGTATCTTCGGACCGGCCAGCGTACCCTCCTTAGTGATATGTCCGATGAGTATCACCGGCACGCCGCTGGTCTTGGCAAAGCGCAGCAGTGCCGACGCACACTCGCGCACCTGGGCTATGGAGCCCGCCGACGACTCGACGTCCTCGGTCCAGATGGTCTGTATGGAGTCGATGACGACGAGCTGCGGCTTCACCTCTTTAATATTGTCGAAAACGGTCTCAAGCTGGTTCTCACAGAGTAGCATGAAGTCCGGGGAACTGCCGCCGGCACCACCAGCGGCGTCGTGGGCAGCGAGGTGCGGGGTGAGTCGCTCGGCACGCATCTTAAGCTGGTGGGCACTCTCCTCGCCGCTGACGTAGAGAATTCTCAGTTCGCGAAGGTTGAGCATGGTCTGAAGCGACAACGTCGACTTGCCGATGCCCGGCTCGCCGCCTAAGAGGACTATGCTGCCCGGCACCAGGCCGCCGCCGAGGACGCGGTTTAGCTCGGCGTCGTGCATATCGATGCGGGGGTCGTCCTTCGGCGAGATGTCACTAAGACGCAGCACGCGACCCACGTCGCGTCCGCGCGCGGAGATATTTTCGGCGGCACTGCCGCCACCCAGTCCCAAAGAGTTACGAGGCGACGTGGCTGCTGAGGTCTTTATCTCCTTGAATGTGTTCCACTGGCCGCAAGCGGGGCACTTGCCAATCCACTTGGGCGACTCTTGTCCGCAGTTGGTGCAGACGTATGCTGTCTTCTCTTTTGCCATGATGGGAACAAAAGTACGAAAATATTTTGTAGCCACAAAATTATTTCGTAATTTTGTGCCGATGAAAAAGATTATGGTTCTTATGACGGCCGTCATGTTGCTTGCCGCGTGCGGCCAGTCGTATGAGGAGAAGCAACGGATAACACGCCAGCAAAGGCTTAAGATGCTACGCGAAGACTCTGCCGCACTGAAGGTGGCGGTGCTGCCCACGATGGACTGCCTGCCACTGCTCGTGGCCTCGGAGCGCGGTTTCTTCAAGGATCTTGGCGTCGACATCAGACTGAAGCACTATACGGCACAGATGGACTGCGACACCGCCGTGGAGCGGGGCAGGGTAGAGGGTGTGGTCAGCGACCTCGTACGTACGGAACGGCTGCGCCAGCGGGGCACCGAGCTGCGCTACGTCGCTGCCACGAACGCCTACTGGCAGCTCATTGCCAACCGCAAGGCACGTATCCGCGAGATGAAGCATCTTGAAGACAAGATGATAGCCATGACACGCCACTCGGCCACCGACCTGCTTTGCGACGCCGTCGTCGACAGCACGAAGCTGAAGGCGGAGCACGTATTCCGTGTTCAGGTGAACGACGTGAACATCAGGCTGGGAATGTTGCTCGGCAACGAGATGGACGCAATGTTACTGACCGAGCCACAGGCCACCGTGGCGCGCCAGCAGAAGCACGAGGTGCTGCTCGACAGCCGCCGGATGGACTTGAACCTTGGCGTCGTAGCGTTCCGCGAGAGCGTCCTCGCTGACACTGCGCGGCAGCGCCAGATGGACGCTTTCCTGAAGGCTTACGACCGGGCCTGCGACTCGCTGAACAGATATGGCGTCGGTCCCTACATGCCTATCGTGGAGCGGTGGCTCAGCGCGGGCGCAGGCGGCGCAAGGGCGGACAAAGGGCTGCTGAACATGAAGTTCCCACGGGCTGCAGCACCGAGACAGCAGGACATAGACCGCGCAGCAAAATGGTGGGCGGCAGTTGTAGCAAACAAGAACAGCGCGGCAAAATGACGGCATGAACGGCTCAACAGAAAGTATGACGACATGACAGCAAGAAACGAACAACTCGACGAAATACTCGGCAGTGTCTGTGACGGCAAACTCGGCAGGGCACTCGTCGCGATGGAGAACTACCTCTTTACATACCCTCACCCATCGCGGCAGGACGAGTATAACAGCATAAAGGAGAACTACCGGCTCATGGTAGACTACTGGCGCAACGGCTATGACGACCCCCAGCGGCAAGAGCTGTACCAACGGCTGCTGCAGCAGATGTACGTGCTCACGGCGAGTCTCGCAGTGAGGTATTCAATACGTAACACGTCATACTGGATGAGCGTCTATCAGCGTTCACGTGCAGCACGCCAGAACTGGGCACTGACGGCAGTGCGCAAAGACCTCGAGGACTTCGTCTCGGAGCTGGCAATGACAGAGCTCGTGCCCGAGGACCAGCGCCAGGAGCGTCAGCGCGCACTGTACCGCAGCCACCAGATGCTGGCAAGTAACCTGTTCGACTATATCTGGACCTCGCGACAGTGGAGCGAGGCTGTGGCAGATGCCTTCAGGGGCATACTGCTGTCGCCAACCATTGACAGCGCCGACCAGCAGCTTATAGTCAGTGCCATAACGCTGTCGCTGCTTAATATGTTCGACATCAACAAGTTCATGGTCCTGGTCGATGTCTATCGACAGTCGACAGACATCGCCGTGGCACAGCGAGCACTCGTCGGATGGGCACTGGGCACCGACTCACGAGTCGGCGAGGTCTATCCCGAGCTCGTCGAGACACTGAAGAGCCTGATGGCCGACGACACGTGCTGCCGTGATGTCATCGAGCTGCAGATACAGCTCGTCTACTGTCTGCAGGCCGAGGAGGACTCGAAGAAGATACGCGACGAGGTGATTCCCGAGCTGATAAAGAACAACAGGCAGTTCCGTTTCACACGCGACGGAGGACTCGAGGAGATGGAGGAAGACCCCATGGAGGACATACTACACCCTGAAGAGGCGGAGCAGCGCATGGAGAAACTCGAAAAGACGATGAACGAGATGGTTGACATGCAGAAGGCCGGCTCCGACATCTATTACTCCGGATTCTCGCAGATAAAGCGCTTCCCGTTCTTCCATAATGCCAGCAACTGGCTCGTGCCATACTACAGGCAGCATCCGGATCTCGATGCTGCCATCAGGGACCCTCGCTGCGCACGCATACTGACGACGCTGCTGAAGAACAGTCCTTTCTGCGACAGCGACACCTACTCTTTTGCACTGGCACTCGCGGCGACCTTCGACAAGTATCCGCCGTCCGTCCTTGCGATGTTCGAGCGCGGCGAGGCCACACTGCTGGGCGAGATGCCCGTACCAGAAGAGTGGGAGAAGCCTGCCTTCCTGCGGCGCAAGTACCTGCAGGACCTGTTCCGGTTCTTCAAACTCTTCTCACAGCGCTCGGTGTTCGCAAGCCCCTTTGAGAAACAAAACGACATACAGAAGGCGAAGTTCGTGATGCAGCCGCTGTTCCGCCAGACGGTGCTTGTCGACGACTTCACTGACCTGGGATCGTTCTTCTCCAAGCACAAGTCGTACAACGATGCTTTGCGGCTGCTTTCCTGTGTGCCGGAGAAAAGCCGCGACATGCGTTTCTACCTGTTGTCTGCCAGTGTACTTCAGCAAAAAAACGTCACATCGTTCGAGGGAATTTTGGCGGCAGAATGCTACCGGAAGGTGCTGAAGGAGGATCCGCAGAACAAACGGGCACTGAAGGGCTACGCACGGATACTGTTCAACGAGCATGACTACTCGGGGGCACTTGACCTCTACGAGCGGCTGCTGGAAACTGACGGCAGCCGCGAGGGATATCTGCTGAACAAAGCCGTCTGTCTGAGTAATCTTGACTGTTATGAAGAGGCACTGAAGATACTGTTCAAGATAAACTATGAAAATCCTGACAACATCGTTGCCTGTCGAGTACTGGCATGGACACTCTTAGGCTGCGGGAAGTCGGAACAGGCGGCACGCTACTACGACCAGCTCCTTGCCGAGGCGCAGCCCGAGGGCGAGGACCTGCTGAACTACGGGCTGTGCAAGTGGCTGCAGGGCGACATTGCGGGTGCCGCAGACCTCATACGCCAGTATGCTGCCGACTGCCCCAGGGAGTTCAATGCCGAACAACTGTTTGGCAGCGCGGAGGGCCGCCTGCTGAGGAAGCACGGCATCAGCGACATTGAAATCAGGATGATGACCGACCTGCTGGGGTAGGCCCTAAAGAGTAAAAGACAGCACATGGCCCACCCAGCCGCAGAACTTCCTCCACGCTGAACGTTCCGTCTTCCACCACTCTGGCGTCATCGGGATGCTTTTCTGCTTGTCGGCGTTGAACATAGCGTCGAGCTCGGACGTTGTCTCACCGTCGAGTATTATGGCATTGTCCTCGTAGTCGAAGTGCAGGCTCCGGGCATCGAGGTTCGAGGAGCCTATCGTGCAGAAGCGTCCGTCGACCATCATAATCTTTGAGTGGTGGAAACCGGGCTGGTATATCCACACGTCAGCACCGCGCTTCATGAATTTGTGGGCGTTGTAGTAGACGCAGTCGGGAGTGAGCGGGATGTCGCTCTTTGCCGAGATCAGTATGCTCAGCTTCACGCCTCGTTTGAGGGCACGCTTCAGCGCCTTTGTTATCGACGGCCGCAGGGTGAAGTAGGGGTTTATAAGGTTTATCGAGTCGCGGGCGGCGTCTATGGCACTTACATAGAAACGGCGGACGGCATCGTTACGCCCGAGCAGATGACCGTCGGCGGTGTAGACGGCACCAGGCTCGCGGTTCATTATCCCCACTGTCTTGTGCCCGGCATTGCCGCCGCGGAAGTATTTCGGGTCCGAGAGATACTCGCCGGTGACATCGCACCATATCTCGCGGAAGATCAGCTGGAGGTCGTTGACGGCACTGCCCTCGATGCGGCAGTGCATGTCGCGCCACTCGCCAACCTGTTCCGTTCCTTTTATATAATAGTCGGCAACGTTCATGCCGCCGGTGTAGCCGATGTGACCGTCGATGACAACGATCTTGCGGTGGTCACGAGGCCAGAGGTGGTTGATCCACGGGAATCGGATGGGGTCGTACTCGTGGATGTTGATGCTGTCGCTGCGCAGAGCCTCGATGTGCTTCTTCAGCAGAGGCTGGTTGTTGGAGTCGTTGCCGAAACCGTCGAAGAGTGCACGCACCTCGATGCCCTCGCGGCGCTTCTCGCGCAGGATGTCGAACAGCAGCGACGCTATGGAGTCGTTACGGAAGTTGAAGTACTCAAGGTGAATGCTCTGCCGTGCCTGCCGGATGTCGCGGAACAGGTTGTCGAACTTCTCCTGGCCGCTCTTGAGCACGCGAAGGCTGTTGTCATCGGTGAAGCGGATGCCGTACCGGCTCATTTCACGGCGCACGGTGCTGTCGCTGCTGGCTGCTGCTGGGCGCACGGTGCTGTCGACGGCGGCGGCTGCTTCTGTCAAAACGGGAAAAAAGATAAGGATGACGAGGGCCATCCTTACCTTTATAGTAGTTTGTCTCATTGTCACTTGCGGTGTTTCAGTCTGTATTCGAGCGGCGAGAGTCCGAATTTCTCTTTGAAGACGGTGATGAAGTTCTCGGCCGTCACGAAACCGATATTGACAGCCAGCTCGCTCATGTTAATGTTGGTACGCTTGAGCAGTATGCAGGCGTGCTTCAGACGCAGGTCGCGCACAAGCTCGGCAGGAGTCTTGCCGGTAAGGTTGCGAACCTTGTGGAAGAAGGGCACACGACCCATTCCCATGGCCGCCGACATCTCCTCGAGGCTTATCTGGCCGCGGTTCATGTTCTGAAGCACGTACTGCTCGATGTTCTTCAGCAGCTGCTGATCGATGACGTTGGACATCGACATGTCGCCGTAGCCCTTGAGATTGTCCTCGGCCATGGCAGCAGTGATCTGCTCGACGAGTCCGCCCTGTGTCGCAGGAACATTGCTGCTGACAGTGCGAGTCTCTACCTTCATCATCTCGTCGTCGTCGTCGCTGACCTCCTTTGTCGGGTCGAAGTCGCCGATGTCCATAGTCTCTGTAGCGGTGGTCATGCTGGAGTTGCGGCTCTCCAGACGACGGGTCTCGGCTCCCTCGATGAGGTTGTCGTCCATCTCGATGATGCCAAGGCCGAGAAGCTTGTTGAACCGCATGACGGCATCCTGCATATTGAAGGGCTTTGCCAGATAGTCGTCCGCCGAGAGGGTGATGTTCATGTCCTTCATGTCCTTGGCAGTAAGAGTGCCGTCGGTCATGAGCACGAACTTCGTCTTTGCCCTCATGGGGTCCATCTTGATGCTGTTGCATAGCTCGCAGCCGCTCATGCCAGGCATGTCCTGCTTACAGATGACGATGTCGACCTTCATGGTCTCCAGGTCTTCGGCTGCGCGGTGTATGTTATTGTAAACGTGGAAGTCGTAGACGTTTATGAGACGTTCGTTGACGAACTTCAGGAACTCGTCGTTGTCGTCGATGAATATCACCACGAACTTTCCCGTAGGCATGTCGGCAGAGCGGCGTGCACGGATGTCGCTCGTGAGGGTGTCGCCAATCTCCTGGGGAAGCTGCATCTGGCCCTTGGCGTTCAGCTCGAAGCGGTTGTGGACACTCTGTTTGGCTCGCTCCTCGGGATTCTCCAAGGCCGACTGCATGTCGCTGACGCGCGTGATGACCTGCAGCATCTGTGAGTGCAGGGCGTTGAGCTGCTCGCGCTCCTCGAGCGACTTCTCGTTTTCAGAGAGGTTGCTGATAATGGTCGTCATGCGTATCATAGGCTGGCGGAGGTCGTCGCTGGCTGCCTTGATTTCCTCACGCTGAACCTTGAGCTGGTCGATGACAGCATTCTTGCGAGCCTTGATCTCGCGTGCCTGACGTATGCCTATGCGCCAGATGTAGAGTACGATGATTATGGTGATGGCGTAGATGGCTATCATCCACCACGACAGCAGCCAGTGAGGCTCGATGTATATCTCGATGATTCGCTCGCGGTTGCTCACCGAGCGGTCGGAGCTGACGGCCATGACGTGAAGCTTGTAGGTGCCGCTGGGCAGCTTGTAGAACGTCACGCCGTGCTTCAGGGCGTCGCCGGTCTTCCAGTCGTTGTCAAGACCCTCCATCCAGTACTTGAACTGCAGACGCTCGCTCTGGTTGAAGTTGCCTGCCGCGAACTTTATGGTGAAGTTGTTCTGACCGTGGCTCAGCTCAATGCGCTGGCACTCGTTGAGCGCCTGAGTGAGGATTATGCGGCCGTCATAGTCGTGACCTATGAGTACCTCCTCCTCGCCGATGAAGAGTTGGGTGAGCATGACGCGAGGCAGCGCCCTGTTCTCGTCTTCAATCTCCTTGCAGGTCCAGTTGATACCGTAGAGGCCGCCGAAGATCACCTTTCCGTCGCTCTGCGCAAGTATCGCTCCGGTGTTGAACTCGTTGCTCTGCAGGCCGTCGCGTGTGTCGTAGTTGTAGAGACCGTAGGAGAATCCCTCCTCAAGGTTGCGCTGCACCACGATACGGCTCACGCCATTGCTCGTCGTCAGCCAGATGTTGTGCTTGCTGTCCTCGGTGATACCACAGATGTTGTTGTTGCAGAGACCCTCGTTCTCCGTGAGGTAGCTGAGGTCGTCTTTTTCGAGATTCAGGATGTTAACACCCTCGCGCGTTCCTATCCAAATCATTCCGCGAGAGTCCTGATAGACCTGCGTGATGTAGTTGTTGGTGAACTTCTTAAGCGCCGTGGTGTTGCCTATCAGGTGACGCATCTCTGATGTCGAGAGGTTCATCAGTATAAGCCCTTCGGCTGTTCCGATGAACATCATATTGCCTTTGGCATAGAACAGCGAGGTGATGTTGTTGGTCGAGAGCTTGCCGTTCTCGCGTGTGTACGACGAGAAAGTGTTCATCTTCGAGTTGAACACCTGCAGTCCGCCGTTGGTGGCTATCCAGAGATTGCCCATCTTGTCGGGGCAGAGAGCGTTTATGTGGTCGTCGATGAGCGTTTTGACGGAGTCCTTGGCAACGGAATAGATGGTGGTGCGGCCGTCCTTGATGCGCGTCAGACCGTTGCTGCGTGAGCCCACCCATAGGCTGCCGTCGGGTGTGGAGGCCATGCACGACACCTTGCTGCTGGCCAGCGGTCCGTCGTAGTCTAACAGCCCGTGGTCGCTGGTGCCATACCACACACGTCCGTTACTGTCCTGCGTGATGGCGGTGACATCGCCAATGATGTTCGACTGGAAACGGTAGATGTTGGCACCGTAATAGGCCACTCCCGACTTCTCGGTACCAACCCAGAGCAGGTCGGTGTCGTCTATGTAGACACTCTGTATCCTGACCGCATCGTGAAGGGCCTGGCCGTCGTTGATGTTGCGAGGCTGAACGGGCTCCATCTCGTGGGTGTTGACGTTCATGCGTATAAGACCATTGTGGTCGGTGCCGATCCATATGTTGCCGCTGCGGTCGCATGCCATGCCGTAGACGGAGTTGTCGACTCCGTTGCCGGTCAGTCCAAGCTGGTCGCCGATGGAGGTGTTCCACGTGTTTGTGCTCTTGTTGTAGAGGAACAGGGTGCCCTGACCGTAGAGCCAGATGTTGTCCATCTGGTCGGCAAATGCAGAGAAGTGCGTGGGTTTGCGAAGACGACGGTCGGCAATCTCATTCGTCCCCCAGACGGTGTGTTGCTGGTGCATGACGTCGCAGCATACGATGCGGCCGTCGTCATAGACGATGAGTGCTCCGTCGCGGCACTCGCTGATGGACGTGATGTTGCCCTGTGGCACGCCGGTGATGTCGCCTGTATATCCGAACTCGAAAAGAAGCTGCTGCTGCATGTTGAAGCAGACGACGCCCTTGTTGGGTATCGCGCCCCAGACGTTCTTGTGGCTGTCGATGTAGACTACTGAGGGAATGCGGTTGATGTTCATCTTGGCAAAGACCTGTTTCATGTCACGTTCGAAGGTCTCCGTCTGGGGGTGGTAGATGCAGTAGCCCGTTCCGGTACTTATCCACAGGTCGCCGACCAGAGACTCCTGTATGCTGTTGATGTAGCTGTCCGGAAGCGACGACCCGTCCTGGGAGTTGCACTGGAATGCCTTGAAAGTATAGCCGTCGTAACGGTACAGGCCTGCAGAAGTGCCGAACCACATGTAACCGCGTTTGTCCTTGATTATGCAGTTCACCTGACTGCTCGTCAGGCCGTCCTTGGCGTTAAGTGTCTTGAACAGATAGGCCCCTGCGGCTGACAAAGTGACGACTGTCAGCAGGAGGAGCGCGATGGTTTTCCTTATGTTATTCATATTCTTTCCTCTGCTCTTATATCATGCACGAGTAGTGGTCGACAACGCCCAAAAGGTGGTGCGCCTCGTCGCATACCAGTACTGAGTGTATCTTGTGTTTGTTCATGATTCGCTGTATCTCCGAGATCTTCGTCTGCGGACTGACGGTCTTGGGGTTCTGTGTCATGATGTCGCTGACGGCATGGTTGAAGAACTCGGCCTGCCACCGTTCAGTGGCGCGACGTATGTCACCGTCGGTGATAAGACCGGCAACCTCGTTATTGTCATTCAGTGCCACACCGAGGCCAAGCTTTCCTTTGCTCACAAGTATGATGGCCTCGCCGAGCCGCATCGATGGCGTTATTACCGGCAGGTCGTCGGTGCGCATGACATCGCAGGCAGTAGTCAGCAGCCGGCGGCCGAGCTCGCCGCCAGGGTGGAACTGTGCGAAATCCTGTGGCTTGAAGTTGCGCTTCTTGATGAGTGCGACGGCAAGAGCGTCGCCCATGACCATCTGCGCCGTAGCGCTGCTGGTGGGGGCGAGGTTCAGGGGGTCGGCCTCGTGGCTGACGCCGACGTTGATGTGGCAGTCGGCATATTTGGCCAGTAGCGACTCCTTATTGCCGCTCATAGCAACTATGGGTATCTGCATTTGCAGAACCAGAGGTATGAAGCGAAGGAGCTCGTCGGTCTGTCCGCTGTTGCTGATGGCGAGAACAACGTCGTCGCGCGTCATCACTCCCAGGTCGCCGTGAAAGACGTCCAGGGGGTTGATGAAGAACGACGGAGTACCCGTCGACGACAGCGTAGCTGCAATCTTTGCTCCAACGTGGCCGCTTTTGCCGACTCCCGTCACTATCACCTTTCCGTGACATCGGAAGATGAGTTCTACGGCGCGGTCGAACTGCTCGTCAAGTGTGGGGATGAGTCCTAACAGTGCTTCGGCCTCGTCTCTGATGCATTGTATGGCGTAGTCTCTTGTCTTCATAGGTGCTGTCTCATTCCAGAATCTGTCTTATTAGGTTCTCGAGCTTATCGAGCTCCAGCATGTTGGCGGCATCACTGAGCCCGAGGTCCGGTTCAGGGTGTACCTCGAAGAACCAGCCTGTGGCACCGAATGCCTTGGCGGCCATTGCCATCTGAGGCACGAAACGCCGGTCGCCGCCCGTCTTGCCGTCAGCTCCTCCAGGACGCTGCACGGAGTGTGTACAGTCCATGATGACAGTCGGCACTATGTCGAGCATATCGCTGATGTTGCGGAAGTCGACGACAAGATTGTTGTAGCCCATGATGTTGCCGCGCTCCGTGAGCCACACCTCGCGGGCTCCGGCATCGAGGGCCTTCTCAACGGGATAGCGCATGTCATGACCGCTGAGGAACTGCGCCTTTTTGATGTTCACTGTGCGACCCGTCTGTGCGGCAGCGCGCAACAGGTCGGTCTGACGGCAGAGGAAGGCGGGTATCTGCAGTACGTCGCACACCTCGCCGACGGGCGAGGCCTGCCACGTCTCGTGGATGTCGGTCAGAATCCGCAGACCGTAACGCTGCTTGATATCGGAGAGCATCATAAGACCGCGCTCCATGCCTGGGCCTCGGAAGGAGCGCACGCTGGTGCGGTTGGCCTTGTCGAACGATGCCTTGAAAATTATATCGGTGCCCAGTGCACTGTTTATGCGCACAAGTTCACGCGCTACGGTGTCGAGCAGCTCTGCCGACTCTATAACGCACGGTCCTGCTATTATGGTAGTATTCTTCATCGTGCTGCAAAGATATTAATTTTTAATTAATCCGCAAAGAAATTGTGGAATTTTTTCTTATCCGTTTATGATATGCACGTCGCGTTGAGGGAATGGTATCTCGACACCATTGGCACCGAGTGTGTCGTAGACGCACTTCAGGACATCGCTGATGACGTAGCTGCGCTTGACGGCGTCGGCCCAGACGAAGAGCTTGAAGTTGACGCTAGAGTCGCCCATTTCGTAGACCACAGACTTGACCTGCTTCTCGGGATCCATCCACTGATGGTGCAGACCGTTGACTGACTCCTCGATAATCTCGGTGACGTGCTTCAGGTTAGAACCGTAGGCCACGCCGAAAGGTATGACGCAGAGCACGTAGCCGTGATTGCGAGTGAGGTTCTTGTAGTTCTTGGCGAAGAGCTGAGAGTTCTGGAACGTTATGACCTCGCCGGCCAGCGACTCAACGACCGTCGAAGTATAGCTGATGCTGACAACGCGACCGAAGGTACCGTCGACCTCTATCCAGTCGCCTACCTTGATGCGGCCGGTCATGAGCGAGGCTCCGTAGTAAATATTCTCAATGATGTCTTTGGAAGCGAAACCGATACCTGTCGACAGACCGCCTGAGATGGCTAAAAGCCAGGCTACGCTGATGTGCATGTAGGCCAGAGAGACAAGTAGCCAGATGCCCCAGACAATGAGCTGGACAACGTTCTTGCCCATCACCGTACGGCTCTCCGCGGTCGTCGGGTCACGGTGCTCGAACTGCAGCCTGAGTAGGCTCAGCACTGTCTTCGAGATCCAACGGAAGAGGAACCAGAGGCTTATGACAATGCTTATCTTGAATATGCTCAGCTGGAGGTTCTCTTGGTTAATGAACTTGTAGTTGAAGATATTCCAGCAAAGGTCGCTGAGGTTGAACACGTCGGCCGCCCAGTAGATGCTTATCATTACCGAGACCACGATGAGAACAGGCACAGCCACCTGGTGCGTCAGAGTGTAGAGCCATGTCTGCGTTATGGGCTTGCGATCGAAGCCGTGCTTGTCGGCATAGTACCTCAGGTAGTCGGATATAGAAGTGATGGTGAGTATGCACGTCAGCTGCATTATCCACCAGATGAGAAGCTGCACGGACAGCAGCGTGTAACCGGTCCACGAACAGACGGCCGAGGCTATGAACACTATCAGCGAGACGTAGGTGTAGAACATGTCGGAGCGCGGAATGCTTTGGTTGTGGCGGCGTATGACAACCCACTGCCAAAGGAGGCACACCAGCAATACCGGCGGAAAGACAAGGCTCACTAGCTCGCTCGGAATGAGTATTATGCGGAAGGTGATGACTACGAAACCTATCACCAGTAGCGGTGCATAGATGCGGAAGGCACTGCTTATCTGCTCGCCGCTGACACGAAGAAGCAGCGAGATGAGGATTACTGCCAATAACCACAGGTATTCCACGAGCAGCCCACTTGCCATGATAACGAAGTTCTGCTCGATGTTGCGGCTGATAACGCCCATGAGAACAGCCAGCGTTATGGTGGTAGTGGCCCACATTATGCTCGAACGCTTCTTGAGGAACTCCCGCGTATGCAGGCGGCGGGGCATGAAACGGAAAGCAAGCAGATTAAGGCCTACGGCTACCAGAGCATAGAAGAGTATGGTGACGAACAGTCCGATGATGTAGTAGACGTTCCAGTCGGAGTGGCGGCTCTCCTGGCTGACAGAATACTTTTTTGTAACAACTTCGCACATGGCCTGCCACTTCTGTCCTATGTGGCGCAGGATGCTGAGGTAGCTGTCGCCACCGTTGACGAAGATGCTGGTCTGAATGTCGTAATAGCGCTTCTGAGCGTAGTCGTTCATGTTCTTAAGACGACTTTCTGTCATGTCGTAGTAGCGTATGTAGTCGGCAGTCTGACGGGCACCCTCCTCCAGTGTGCGCTTGATGCTCGTGGCAAGCGTCAGGCAGACGCTGCGGTCGGTGCGCGCACGATTGCTGAGCATTGACACTGACATCGACTTAAGACTCGTCACCAAACTGTCGTAACGGGCTATCTCGCCGTTTGTCTTGCTAATGTGCTCGCGAAAAGGCAGCTGACGACGCTGAAACTCCTGATAGAGTTCGGTGGCCTGATGGCAAGCGTAGGTGAGGTCGAAAAGGTAATCCTGGTTCTGGGAGTAGAGCATCAGGGCGTTCTGGTTCGACAGCTTCATAGTCTCTGTGAGGCTGCGGAACACCTCCTCACTCTGTTCGCGACGTTCCTGGCGCTGGTCGTTCAGTTCGTTGTAGTGCTTCACTAACTCGGCACGCAGTATCGTAAGCGTCTGCTCAAGGTCTTTCTCCTTCAGCACGGCGCGAGTACTTGCGGCCCATGAGACGAGTATTATAAGTAGTAGAGTTAATCGCTTCATACTTCTCTTTGTTTACCTTTGTTTCTCGTTCGGCTTTTCATTAGTTTTTTTCTTTCAGCCTGCAAAGTTAATGTTTTTTTTTGTACTTTTGCACGCTGAACGCCAAAAGTATAGTTAATATGATGAAATTGATTGCTGACAGCGGCTCAACAAAGACTGACTGGATGCTGATAGACAACAGTGAGGGTGACGTGGAAAATGGCTGGACACAGGCATACGACGGTCTCACTACCGTCTGTGTGACAACGCAAGGCATAAACCCCTTCCATCAGGAGTCTGCGGCAATATACGCCATACTCCGTGACGAACTGCTACCACTGCTCCAAGGGGTGGGGGATAGTAGTACCGATATCCGTGAGGTTTACTTTTACGGCAGCGGTGTACGCCCTGAGTTAGAACCGGTTATGTGCGAACTGTTAAGCCGTGTCTTCCCTATGTCGAAGATTGAGGTGCATAGTGACCTTCTTGGAGCGGCAATAGCTGTATGTGGCGACCGACCGGGACTGGCCTGCATATTAGGGACAGGGGCAAACAGTTGTCTGTTCGACGGACGTAGCATCGTTGCGAACACTCCGCCACTGGGATATATTCTCGGCGACGAGGGCAGTGGAGCAGTGCTGGGGGCACGATTCCTGAACGCACTGCTGAAGGGGTTTCTGCAGAGGAGTCTGCGTGACGAGTTTTTTGAGACTTTCGGCATGACTGAGGCCGACGTCATTGCACGCGTCTACCGGCAGCCGCTGGCAAACCGATTCCTGGCATCCCTGTCTCCATTCGTTCACCGGCATATCGGCGACCCTGATGTGAACGAGATTGTCGTGGGAAATTTCCGAGACTTCTTCCGACGCAATCTTACGCAGTACGGACGACGCGACCTGCCAGTGGGTGCCGTAGGCAGCGTGGCGTGGCACTATCGTACGCAACTGGTGCAAGCTGCTGAGGAAGAGGGCTACAGGGTCGGAAACGTCCTGCGTTCTCCTCTCGACGGCCTGATGCGAAGACAATAGAGCTAAAGAAGAAGCCCACACAGCTGTGTGGGCTTCTTCTTTAGCTCTGCATTTAAGTCATCCTCATAATTATACGTTCATCAGATTTTTCATCCGTCAGTTGAGTAACACAATATTCAGTGTGCCGTCGAATATGATTTTGCGGCTTGTGTTCCATGTGAAAGTATAGCCACTGAAACTGACCTTCATGGTCTTGCCGTCATTCGAAATGACTTTTGCAGAGCCTGAGGCATAGGTACACGGCCGTGGCGTACTGATGCCGATGGATACCTTCTCGGCATCTGTATGGAACGAGCTATAGCCTTTCTTAAGGCTGGAAAAGTCCGTACCGGAAGGGAATTTGATGCGGAAGTCTCCAACATTCGTGCCTATCAGCATTGTCGTTCCCTCCCATGTGCCTAACAGGTTCATGTGGTCAAGGAACGCCTGATCGTAACCAGTGGTCTTTCCGTCAATAGTGATGGCGAACACCACCTCGGAGACATCCGTGCCATCATCGGCACCGTCGTTGTCACCGCCACCGCAGGCGGTGAACCCTAATGATGCAACAATCATTGCAAGCGCCAAAATCGTTGTGTGGATTCTTTTCATTAGTGGAAGTGTTTAGGGGTGCTCATTATTATACCTTGCCGATGATACCAGCCTTCGTTTGGCGCAGGAACTCTATGATATGTCGTATGGAGGAACCATCGGGCACCTGCTGTTCAATCTGGTTGACAGCATCGAAGAGTGATACGCTGCCGTTAAAAACGAGTCGGTAAGCGTTGGCTATGTGCTTCAGCGTCTTCTCGTCGACACCATGTGAACGGCCAACAGTGGTATTAACACCGCCGTAGCTGTTGCGCTTGGTGGCGATGATGTATGGAGGGACATCCTTTGAGAATGTTGTACCTGCCTGTATCATAGCTCCGCGTCCGACACGGGTCTTGGCGTTTTCGATGACGGACGACGAGAAGATGACGCTGTCTTCGATAATACAGTCACCGGCAATCTTTGTGCCGTAGCCGAAGACGCAAGCGTTGCCCACCTTAGTGTCGTGCGAGATGTGTGCACCCTCCATGAGCACGTTGTCATTGCCGATGACGGTCTGTCCCCCGGTGTGTGTGGCACGGTTGACAACGACATTTTCGCGGAAGATGTTGTTATTGCCGATGATGCACTCGGTCTTCTCACCGCGAAACTCGAAGTCCTGAGGAAGTGCTCCGATGACAGTTCCCTGGTGCACCTTGTTTGAGTTTCCCATGCGTGTGCCGTTGCAAATGCTGACGAACGGGAAGATGATGCAGTTATCGCCTATGACAACGTCATCCTCAATATATACGAAAGGGAATATCTTGCAGTTGTTGCCGATCTTCGCCTTCGGCGAGATTTCGGCTTTTGGACTTATATCACTCATTTACTTGATGTTTTTGAATTACGATTCTCTCTCTACATTTTCAACCGTCACATCTCTGCTTCATGCAGAGTATGCGACAGTAGATGTTGTTTGCTATTTCGCCCCGCCGCCGAGTGCCTGATAGAGGTTCACTACGGCCTGCATCTTGTAAAAGTCGTCAGTGACCTTGGAAATCTGTGCGTTGAGCAGACTTGACTGAGCCTGAATAACCTCGAGATAGGTAGTGTTGGAGCTCGACTCCATCAGTCGGCGGGTGTCCTCGACGTTCTGACGAAGTATCTGCACCTGCTTGGCCTCAAGTTCTGACTTCTCTGCATAGCTGTTACAGGCAACGAGGGCGTTCGACACCTCGTTTCCGGCCTTCAATACAGCGTTCTGCCACGTGTTGAAGGCCTGCTCATACTGCATCTGTGCCACTTTTAGCCCTGCGACAATCTGTCCGTGCTGGAAGATAGGCTGTGTCAGGCTACCGACGACAGACCACAGCAGCTTGCCGGGGGTGACGGCTCCGTTATTGTTGGTGAAGGCACCTGTGCCGGTGATGGTGATGCCGGGATAGAACCGCGAACGAGCTGTCTGAATATCGTGGAAGCACTGTGCCAGCGACATCTCCGCAGCATGGACGTCAGCTCTGTTGTTAAGCAGCTGGAGTGAGACTCCTGTGGAATAGTCGGATGGCAGCTGCTGATCCTCAAGACGGCCTCGCTTGACAGACTGTGCTGGCTGACCGATGAGCAGCGATAGCTGGTTCTCCATCTCGCGGATCTGACGTATCATGTCGACTTTCTGCGCCTGTACAGAGTAGTATGCAGACTCTGCGCTCTGGACAGCGGTTGAGCGGTAGCCCACACGGTTGTCTTTCATAAACTTCATCTTCTCCCAGGTCTCCTTTGTCAGTCCCTCCATGTCGCTGACAATCTCCAACTGACGGTCAAGCATCAGCAGGGTGTAGTAGAGGTTTGCTATGCCCGAGATGATGTTGCACTTGGCAAGTGTCTGGTAGTCTTTTGTTGCCATGAGCTGCATCTGTGCCGAACGCTTCTGCGACAGGAGATTGCCGAAGAGGTCGACATTCCACGATGCTGCTATGGGCAGTGTATAGCTCTTCGTGGCGGGATAGTCGCTGAACTTGGCAATAGAGCATTGCGGTGCGAAGGCAACAGACGGCAGGAAGGCGAGCTTAGAGACCTTAAGCGCTTCATTGACCATCTGGACGTTGAGTGCAGCGTTGAGCAAATCAGGATTGTTCTCCAGTCCCTGTTCTATGAGACTCTGCAGCTGCGGGTCAGTGAAGACAGTACGCCAGGGAAGGTTGCCGAAGGACGTGGTATCGGACGACTCCAGGGCAGCATTGGCTGCCACTGGGT
>Ga0310697_10002263_pt1 | contig 20744 bp, 18 predicted proteins | sample 172DNAGHGlowgp2_FD_203883 | JGI IMG/M metagenome (GOLD analysis project Ga0310697, IMG submission 203883) | Sheep rumen microbial communities from Palmerston North, Manawatu-Wanganui, New Zealand - 1728 DNA GHGlow gp2 (v2) (version 2) | ecosystem: Host-associated > Mammals > Digestive system >... | reverse complement strand
CGCTATGGACGTCTGGCGCGAGTTGGGCACCATCACGAAAGGAAAGATTGCCAACTTCTTCATCACCAAGCCGATGGACACGCTCTACTACATGAACTACGCCTTCGGAAGCAACAAGGTGGAACAGGTGTTCCTGAATGGAAAAAGAAGGTAATAATTGTAGAGACGCGACGCATTGCGTCTCTACAACAAATCTTAACAATGTTCGTTGAATCTCCTGTATAGATATGTTTTGGCACGTCTCTACATCAGGGCATCCCTAACGTAATCGATAAACTTCTTCAAATTGGTCCTGCCATACAGCCAAATCACCCGCTCCTTTTCACCCAACCGACTCACCACCACGTAGTTGGAACATCCATCTTGGTCTTTTTCGGAGGCGCAGACCCGCAACAGGTAGTCCTGGTCGTTGACCTCGAACACCACTCTGAACTGCTCGGTGGATTTCCGAATGTCCTGGTTGAACTTCTTGTATTTGTGGGTCTTGGGCTTGGCATCGCACGTGAGCACCTTCACGAAGGAGGCGTTGTGCGCTATCAGGTTGAGCCAGATCGGCTTCTGCGATGCACTGTACTCGAACTTCTCGAAATGGCGTTTCTTTTCGTATTTGCCAAAAAGCTTGTCCAAATCGGCAGACTGGGCGAATACACCGCCGAAAAGCCCCGCGAATAACAGGCAAAAACCGATTTTCTTTAAAACACTTTTCATCATTTTGATTATTTGGTGAATCAACGTGTATGAACGGTTTTAATGGTTAAAAGTTTAATTTGTTTCAGTTTTCAAGTTCTCGAAAGTGCAAAGCTAAAAGCCAAAAGCTAAAAGCTAATACTCCCTAATCCTGTTCTCTATCGCCATGATTGCGTCGCGGCACTGCGCGGCTAAATCGAAATCAAGGTCCTTCACCGCCTTGTCCATCTGTTTCCGCAACGCCTTCTTCTTCTTCTCCAACTGCTCCACATTGTACATCGTCAGGTCCTCAGCAGCAACCGCTAACTTCTTCTCCTTCCGCTCGTACGTCGCCCCCATTCTCTGCTTGTTGTTGTCGCTGGCCATGCCAGTGAGCAACATCTCGTCCGACTTCACCACACCCTTCGGCACAATGTGATGCAACTCGTTGTATGCTATCTGTTTGGAACGTCGTCTGTTAGTTTCGTCAATGGTGGCCTGCATCGACTTGGTGATTTTGTTGGCGTAGAAAATCACCCGACCGTTCACGTGGCGCGCAGCACGGCCGGCCGTTTGCGTGAGCGAACGCACGTTGCGCAGGAAACCCTCCTTGTCGGCATCCATGATGGCCACCAACGAAACCTCCGGCAAGTCCAACCCTTCCCTCAGCAGGTTCACGCCCACTAACACGTCGATGGCTCCCGCCCGCAAATTCTGCAGAATCTCCACACGGTCAAGGGTTTCCACATCGGAATGGATGTAGCACGACCTTATGCCAATATTGATGAGGTAGGTGTTCAGCTCCTCAGCCATGCGTTTGGTCAGAGTTGTCACCAGCACGCGCTCGCCCTTATCTACCGTGTCTTCGATTTCGTTCAGCAAGTCATCCACCTGATTCGTGGCGGGGCGCACCTCGATGGGCGGATCCAACAGTCCCGTGGGGCGCACCACCTGCTCCACCACGATGCCGCCCGACTGCTCGAGCTCGTAGTCCGCCGGTGTCGCGCTCATATAGATGGTCTGCCCCACCAGCGCCTCGAACTCGTCGAACTTCAGCGGACGGTTGTCCAAGGCGGCAGGCAACCGGAAACCGTACTCCACCAAGTTGATTTTGCGGGATCGGTCGCCGCCGTACATCGCCCCGATTTGCGGCACCGTGACATGGCTCTCGTCAATCACCAGAATGAAATCGTCGGGGAAGAAATCGAGGATGCAGAACGGACGCATCCCAGGCTCGCGCTTGTCGAAATAGCGGGAATAGTTCTCGATGCCGGAACAGTAGCCCAGTTCCTTCATCATCTCAATATCGTACGTTACACGATCTTCCAAACGTTTGGCTTCCAAGTGTTTGCCAATGGATTTGAAATAATCGCGCTGTTCGCCCAAGTCCAACGTAATCTGATTAATGGCCTCGTTCATTGTCTGCTGCGTGGTCACGAAGATGCTGGCCGGGTAGATGACGACGTTCTCCTCCTTGGCAATCACCCCGCCTGTCGCCGCCTCGATAACCGACAGAGACTCAATCTCATCGTCCCAAAAAATGATTCGGAAGGCGTGCTCGTTGTACGGCGGGAAAATATCCACCGTGTCGCCCTTCACACGGAACTGTCCGGGTTGAAGGTCCAATTCCGTGCGCGAATAGAGACTGGCCACAAATTTGAGAAGCAGCGAGTTGCGGTCTATGACCATACCCGTGTGCAGGTGCACGACGTTTTTGGCAAAATCATCCGGGTTTCCAATACCATAAATACATGAAACTGAGGCCACTACAATAACATCCCGCCTACCCGACATTAACGCGGCAGTAGTATGTAACCGCAGTTTTTCAATCTCGTCATTGATGGACAAATCCTTCTCAATGTACGTGTTGGTGGTCGGAATGTAGGCCTCCGGTTGGTAATAGTCGTAATAGGATACATAGTATTCGACCGCGTTTTCCGGGAAGAACTGCTTGAACTCGCTGTAGAGCTGGGCGGCAAGCGTCTTGTTATGGCTCAGAATGAGAGCGGGGCGGTTCACCTGGTTCAGCACATTGGCGATGGTGAACGTCTTGCCGGAACCTGTCACGCCGAGCAACGTCTGCGCCTTCTCCCCGTTGTTCAACCCGGCCACCAACTGCTTGATGGCCTCCGGCTGGTCCCCGGAAGGCTCGTATGCGGATGTCAGTTTGAAGTTCATGCTGCTTTTATTTTACTATTTTCAGTTTTTTATCCATTATCCCATTCACTATTCACTATTCACTATTCACCATTCACTATCAACATAACAACAAAACGCCGATTATAGAAACCGGCGTTTGTTGAAATCTGCAAAATATTACTTTTAGAATCTGTAGCGGAGACCGACACCGACGTTGGCCAACCCATACCATGGACCATAAATATCGTTCCTGAAGCCAAATACATTGACCATCGGACGCCAATCCACGGTAAGGTTCAACGGAATGCCGAATTCCCATTCAAAACCAATTTGGGCACCCACATTCAGACGGACGGCCGAATAACTATACTCATTGTAGTAACGACCATAGCCAAAACCGACACCGGCAGCAGGACCCACGAACCAGTTCCAAATACCTTTGATATTGAACACCCAATCAAAAGAAGCGGTGGCATCCGCGTATGCCCAAGGATTCCAAACATTACCCAAACCTGCTGTCACATCCACATACATGTCATCAAGAATGGAATGTTGATAAGAGAATTCAAGGTTGTAGCCCAAGCGGCCGCCAATGGCACGAGGCTGAGCGAAAGCGACACTTGCAAAAGCAAGCATGACAATCATTGTTGTAAAAAACTTTTTCATACTATCTTTAATTTTTAAGTTTCAAAGCGCAAAATTAGTTTTTTTTAACGCTTTCAATTTTCATCAAAAAAATAGTTGTAAACAGATTTATATTCATAACCTTTTGCGTAATGACACCCTTTTCTTTTGAGTACCCAACCTAAAAAATTCTTATCTTTGCGCTTTTCATCTGAAAATAGAAAAACCCACCAAAATATTGATAATATGAAAGATATAAAACGCTACACGGTCACTTCCGCACTTCCGTATGCCAACGGCCCCGTCCACATCGGACATTTGGCCGGCGTGTATGTGCCCGCTGACATCTATGTGCGCTACCTGCGCAACAACGGAAAAGAGGTCCTCTTCATCGGCGGATCCGACGAGCACGGCGTGCCTATCACCATCAAGGCGCGCAAGGAAGGCGTGACCCCGCAGGACATCGTTGACCGCTACCACAACATCATCAAGAACTCTTTCGAGCAGCTCGGCATCTCCTTCGACATCTATTCGCGCACCTCCAACCCCACGCATCACGAAACTGCCGCAGAATTCTTCAAGTTCCTTTATGACAACGGAAAACTGATTGAGAAGACTACCCAACACTACTATGACGAGGAGGCTCATGAATTTCTCGCCGACCGTTATATTACCGGCACCTGTCCGCAGTGTGGCAACGAACACGCTTATGGCGACCAGTGCGAAGCATGCGGAACCTCCCTCAACGCCACCGACCTCATCAACCCGAAATCTGCACTGAGCGGCAACACGCCCGTACTGAAAGAAACAAAACATTGGTATCTACCTCTTAATGAATACGATGCGTGGCTCAGGGAATGGATTCTGCAAGGACACAAGGCCGACTGGCGATCCACCGTCTATGGTCAATGCAAGTCGTGGATAGAGCAGGGACTTCAGCCCCGCGCCGTCACCCGCGACCTCTCCTGGGGCGTGAAAGTCCCCTTGCAAGAAGCCGAAGGAAAAGTACTTTACGTGTGGTTCGACGCACCCATCGGCTACATCTCCGCCACCAAAGAGTGGGCCGAGGAACATCATGCCGACTGGAAACCGTGGTGGCAGGATCAAGACACCAAACTCGTCCACTTCATCGGGAAAGACAACATCGTCTTCCACTGCATCATCTTCCCCTGCATGCTCAAAGCCCACGGCGGCTACATCCTTCCCGACAATGTCCCCGCCAACGAGTTCCTTAACCTCGAAGGCGACAAAATCTCAACTTCAAGAAACTGGGCGGTATGGGCGCATGAATATATAGAAGACTTCCCGGGCAAACAGGATGTGCTGCGCTACACGCTGACCTCCATCGCGCCGGAAACCAAGGACGCAGATTTCACCTGGGCCGACTTCCAAGCTAAAAACAACAACGAGCTGCTTGCCATTTTCGGCAACTTTGTCAACAGAACAGTAGTACTTTCGCACAAGTATTATGGCGGAATCATACCCGAATGCGGGGTAATGACCGATTACGAGAATGAAATCATCGAAAAGATGAAGGAATTCCCGAACAGGATAGGGGAGTGCATCGAACATTACAAGTTCCGCGAAGCCCAGGCAGAGCTTATGAACCTCGCCCGCCTCGGTAACAAATACCTCACCGACACCGAGCCTTGGAAAAAGCAGAAAGAAAACCCAGAATATGTGAAGACCATCCTCCATGTATCGCTCCAAATATGCGCCTCATTATCCATTCTTTGCGAACCTTTCCTGCCTTTTACGGCAAAAAAACTTCAAAAAATCCTTAATTTGGACAACAAATGCTGGAAAGACGGTGGTAAAAGCGACCTATTGAAAGCCGGCAGCCAACTCAACCCGGCCGAATATCTGTTTGAAAAAATCGAAGACGAAACCATCGCCAAGCAGGTGAAGAAACTGGAGGACACGAAGAAAGCCAATGAGACAGCCAATGCAGATGTCATCCCTGAAAAAGAGCAGGTTTCCTTCGACGACTTCCAAAAGATGGACATCCGCGTGGTGACCGTCCTCGCTGCGGAAAAGGTGGCAAAAACCAAGAAACTGTTGAAACTGAAGGTCAACACCGGAATAGATACGCGCGAAATCATCTCGGGCATAGCAGAATACTACCAGCCTGAAGAACTTGTAGGTAAGCAAGTGCTCATGCTTGTCAACCTCGCCCCTAAAAACATCAAGGGAGTGGAGTCGCACGGCATGGTGCTCATGGCCGAAAACGCCGACGGAAGACTCTCCATCATGCAACCTGAAAAGCAGGTCAAGGAGGGTAGCACGGTAAAATAAAAATCAAACCCTTAATCCCATTCGTAGAGACGCATCTTGATGCGTCTCTATTTCATTTTTATAAGATATTTAGATGCAATACATTATGGTTAAAATGCCCTAAAATAGGGAGTTTTCAAACATTTCAACAAAATAATGGCACACAGAAAATTACATAGAAATAAACATTCAAAAGTTGATAAAAGGGGATTTTATCCAACTTATGCGAGTTACGGTTTGAAAACTTTGTGCATAAATATTGATTACTATAAAACTCCACAAATAGCCGAATTTTTGAACATTTTATATGAACATTTCAACCTTGAAAAAAAGTTGAATTTTATCCACTAATAAAAAAATGAAAGAAACTTACGTTCATATATCCTTCCTTAAAATCTGTATGTTACAATCCACATTATTCACATTATTGTGTTGATTAAATTTAATAACTCATATTTCAAAATTTTTCGATGTTTTTCTTTCAACAAATGAACAGCCATAATTATCATAGAGAAAAAATATTTATTTCTTAGATTTAGATTAAGGCGGCAAAAAATGAGGAAGGTTTGTTTATCTTACGTTTATCTTTTTTGTATTTTTGCAGCCATTATATTTAGCGTAAAAATGAAAATATACATTGGATCTGATCATGCAGGTGTAGGTCTGAAAAAGCTTGTAAAAGAGCATTTTGCAGATCGTTTCGAATTTGAGGATGTGGGAACGTTCACGGAAGAAAGTGTGGACTATCCTGATTTTGCCCATGCTGTTGCTAAGCATGTTTTGGAAAGCGATGGTTCTTTAGGGATACTGATATGCGGGACGGGCAACGGCATGGCCATCACGGCCAACAAGCACGCCGGCATTCGCGCCGCCCTCTGCTGGTCGCCCGAAATATCAGCTTTGGCAAAACAGCACAACAATGCCAATATTGTGGTGTTGCCCGCTCGTTTCATTTCCCCTGATGCAGCTATTTCTACCCTTGAATCCTTCTTCAAATCTGATTTTGAAGGAGGTAGGCACCAAAGAAGAATAGATAAAATTAACATGTGATGGTTAATAATCCTCTTTCTCATAGGGATTTTGAAGAACTAAGAAAAAAAGCTTATGCCCTTCGTCATAATTTTTTTGACGATATGGAAAAGCATTTGCTCAATCTTGAAGGAAATCTGCAAAAAAGGGGGTTCAATGTGGTTTGGGCTAAAGACGGCAATTCCCTGATGGAATCTATGGATAACCTGGCTAAGGAGCTGGATGCGAGAAGGGTAGGGGTTGACTCTAAATTGCCTGTCGATTCCTTATTTAAGGATATGGCGGATGTTATTCCTTTTGATGTAGTGGAAAATTCAGCTGATGATCTGGACATTTTGGTCATCGATGCTGATTTGGCCGTAAGCGATACCGGTTCCCTTGTTTTCATTGAAAGAAAATCGTCATGCTGCTTCAACAAGGTGAAAAATATGATGGTGATTGTTGACATAGATCAAGTTATCGCCAATCAGAAAGACCTCACTTTTTTCATCGCTCTTAAGAACATTTCGAAAACGGACAGTTTCCCGAAAGATGTAAAAGTGGTGCAGCATCAGCTCAACTATATTTTGCCTTCTGATGTATCCTTTGTGTCCGACCAAATGTACGCACAGGATGACATTAAAATCACTGTGTTTCTCTATATGAATGACATAGAGGCGATTATATCGTCTGACATCGATTTGCTGAAGGAATCGCTGTATTGCATAAAGTGCGGTAGATGCCTTGAAGTATGCCCTGTGGCAAGCGCAGGCGAAAAACTGTCACCCATAGACCTCATTAAGTTGAACTGCCAGGACAAGTATAACCGCACAGAGCATGTCTTTTCCCATACAACCCTTTGCGGTGCTTGCGATGCGGTTTGCCCTGTACAAGTGCCCATTGTCAAACTGCTGCTTTATGAAATGCAGGTTTCCAACCAAATGGTTAAACCTTCTCGTCCTAAACAGCTCTATTCCCTTTTCGATAAGAGAAGCAAATTGAACAAGGTGAACGGATCATTCTTTAGGTACTTCTTCATCAAAAGATTTTTTGGAAAGAACAAAAACCTCTGCGGATACTTCCAAAGCCAAAACGGCGATTTTTTCAATGTAACGTATCAACCTCCTCACGAAGACAATCCAAATGAGCTCATCAAAGATTCAGATTTTGAATGATAAAATAAGGAATTTCCTTCGGAAATACTACCTTGATAAGATGTACAAAGGGATAATTATCTTTGTTATTATCCTTTTGGCCACTTTTATAGCGTTTTCTCTTTTCGAATATTTTTCCTATTCAAATTCTGTTGTAAGGTCCATACTTTTCTACTCCTTCATTTTGCTTGCTGTTGGCATTGCGGTGGCTTACATTATATTACCTGCGTTGAAAATATCAGGACTTGGAAAACAGCTGTCAAATGAGGAAATAGCAAAAATTATAGGTGACCATTTCGATCAAATTGATGATAAATTGTTGAATCTCTTTGAATTGCAGAAGCAAATGGAGAGAGGCGACTATGCCAGTTACGATCTGCTATCTGCTGCCATCGACAGCAAGATAGATTCCTTTAAGGCCTATTCCTTCGTGCAGGCCATCCCGGTGCAGAAAACGAAGCGTTTCGCGCTGTGGATGTTGCTCCCTATCGCCATCTTCCTGCTTCTTTTCTCCATAAAGAAGGAAATTTTCACGGAACCCACGAAGCGTATTGTCCATTATTCCGAGGTTTACGAGAAACCGGCTCCTTACTCTTTCGTGGTCACCAACGACTCTCTCAAGGCGTTCCAGTATGAGGACTACACCGTGAATGTGAAGGTTGAAGGAAGCGAAGTGCCCGATGAGGTGTTTATAAAGTACAAAAACCGTAATTACAAGTGTCAGAAAAACGCCAATTCCGAGTTTTCATATACATTTAGTAATTTACAGCAAAATACTGAATTTCAGATAAATACTGATGAAGTTACTTCTAAGCTTTATGAAATAGAAGTGTTGCCCAAGCCGGTTATGCTCGGTTTCAATATTTCCCTCCATTACCCTTCGTACTTGAACAAGCCCGATGAGGTGCTCGAAAATGTAAGCAATCTGACGGTGCCGGAGGGTACGAAGATTACATGGAACTTCATAACGCGAAATTCAGACAATCTGATTCTTATGGTGGATGGTCATGAGAAGGTTATTTCCTCTGAAAAAGACAATTATTTGGTGAATGTAACGGCTTCCAATTCATTTACGTATTCCATTTTGAATAAAAACAAGTTCATGACAGGTAAAGATACCCTGACGGATGAAGTGACAGTCATAAAGGACATGTATCCGGATATTTATGTGCAGTCTCAGCAAGATTCCGCCTACCATGACCGTGTATATTTCAAGGGAAACATAAAGGATGATTATGGATTTACCAAGCTGCATTTTGTTTATAATAAGTTAGATAAAGATGGAAAAGTGATATCTTCCGGCAATGTTTTGCCTGTGAAGATACAAAACGGGGTTACTATACAGGACTTCTATTATTACTTTGACCAAGGCATGTTCGACCTAAATCCCGGTGAACAGATTGATTACTATTTCCAGGTTTATGACAATGATGGTGTGAATGGGGCTAAATCCACAAAATCCTCTGTTCAGACATACAGAGTTCGCACGATGGATGAAATTGAAAACGATTTGCATCAGGCGGAAGAGCAAACAAAGTCGGATTATTCTGATTTGCTGCAAGAATCCAAGGAATTGGCGAAGGAGATAGAGAAAATGCAGCAGAAAATGCGCCAAGAAAAAGAAATGTCGTGGCAGGATAAGAAAAACTTGGAAAAACTGATGAAAGACTATCAGAAACTACAGGAGAAAATTAATGAATTGAAGCAGCAGCAGGAAAACCACCAACAGGTGGAAAACCAGTATAAAAATGTGAACGAGGATATTCTGAAGAAGCAGGAGGAGTTGCAAAAGAGAATGGATGAGATTCTGTCGGATGAGATGAAGCAGATGATGAAGGAGCTTGAAAAGATGATGCAAGACATGAACAAGGATCAAATCCAGCAACAGATGGAGAAGATGAAACTATCCACTGAGGACATAAATGAATCACTTGATCAGCAGCTGCAGTTATATAAACAGTTGGAAGTGGAGAAGAAACTCAACGAGGCTGTCCAGAAAATGCATGATTTGGCGGATGAACTCAGGAAAAATGCTGAAAAGAAAGAAAATAAACAGAATACCAAGGAATCCTTGCAAAAATCGCAACAAGAGTTGCAAATGAAGTATGATCAGGTGAAAAAGGATATCCAGGATATGAAAAAGCTGAACAATGAATTGGAGGATCCTACCAAGTTCAAGGATAACCAAGAGCTTCAGAGGGATGCCGATCAGAATATGCAGCAAAGCCAGCAAAATCTTGAAAAAAACAATCGCTCAAAGTCTGCGGATAATCAAAAGAAAGCTGCAGACGATATTGAGCAGATGGCAGAACAAATGGAACAGGATTTCAATGAGAGCGAACTGGAGAGCATCACGGAGGACATCGCCACTATTCGACAAATAATGGATAATTTGGTGAAAATTTCCTTCGATCAGGAAAACATACTGAAAAGGGCTCAAAAGATGAACTCTATGTCTGCCGCTGTGTCTGATGTGATGAAAAATCAGTTCAATGTGAAGCAGAATATGGCTCATATTGAAGATTCTTTGAATGCGTTGGCGCGTCGTCAGGCCGCTGTTAAGCCATTCATCCAAAAGGAGGTTACGAAGATACAGAGCAATATTGAAAGTGCGCAATCAGAGCTACAAAACCGCAGGATGTCAAATGCCTCTAAAAACCAGCAATTTGCTCTGACATCCATGAACAATCTTGCCTTAATGCTGATGGAGTCGATGAAGGACATGCAGGAGCAGCAGAAAAAAAGTGAGTCAAAATGTAACAAATCAGGAAATGGATCGTGTAATAAACCTGGAGGCAAAGGTAAACCCAAGAAGACTTCGGCAAGGGAACTTCAGCAACAGCTGAACCGGCAGATGGAGGCGATGAAGAAGTCGATGGAGCAGCAGGCCAAGCAGGGACAGACGGGTAAGCCGCAGCAGAGTATGAGTGAGCAGTTTGCCAAGATGGCTGCTCAACAGGAGGCTATCAGGAAAATGTTGCAGGATTATCAGTCCGAGTTGAAACAGCAGAATGGAGTGGGGGATAAAGCTTTAGACAAACTGATTGAGGATATGCAGAAGACGGAAAAGGATTTGGTTAATCGTCAGATTAATCAGCAAACAATAAATCGTCAGAAAGATATTGAGACGCGATTGTTGCAAAGTGAGAGAGCGGATATGGAGCGGGAAAAAGATAAGGAAAGGAAGTCAAACGAGGCTCGTCAAGTGCCAAATTTGAATCCTCCGAAAGAGTGGAAAATTGATCGTGAACAGAGTCAGCAAAACGAAATGCTACGTTCTGTTCCGGCAAACTTGAATTATTATTATAAGTCAAAGGCGAACAACTATTTTTATAACATCGAATAAATTAACGGCGTATGATTGAGATTTTACTAACTGACTTGAAAGAGGATAATTTTTACGAGGAAACATTGGGAACTATAGAGCGTATTTGTGATGACTATAGTATAGAGAATCATTTTGGTACGCTTTCTATGGCCAATCAAATGGTGTGTGACTACTTGATGTCTCATTCATTTTTACCCGTGGATGTTACTTTTAGAATAGACAATGCTGAAGTATCATTTGAATACTCGCTTCAAAATGGGGATTTCAAATTTTTTGCTCAATCCGAAAGCAATGAAAATACTGCCCTTTTTGTGTTGAATCAGTTGGCAGATGAAATTATGTTTTCGACTGATTATGACGTGATTACTACGACTTTTCACGTGAAAACAAAATTTGCCATTCAACGAGCAGTCCAACGAGAAAGAGTTATAAGCCATTTTGCAAATTTTTGATGAGGTATTTTTATACAGCCTTTTTATTATTTATTGCCTTTTTTGGGGTTAATGCCCAATCTACCAGAATTCTTTTTATTGGTAATAGTTATACCTCTGCCAATAATCTTCCTGAATTGGTGAAGCAAATTTATCTTTCTTCTGGTGAAGATTTTTATTATGCTTCGAGTAGCCCTGGCGGATGTACATTTCAGCAACATTGTACAGTATCATTGCCTTATATACAACAGGGTGATTGGGATTATGTGGTTTTGCAGGAACAGAGCCAACTCCCTTCTTTTCCTGAAAATCAATTTTTACAGGAGTCATACCCTTATGCCCGAGAATTGTGTTCGCTCGTTCGCCAATACAATCCCAATGCAAAAATCGTGTTTTATATGACATGGGGACGTAAGAATGGTGATTCCCAGAACGGGCAATTTTATCCCCCTTTGAACACTTACGAGGGAATGGATAGTCTGTTATATTGCCGTTACATGATGATGGCTGAAGAAAATGAAGCCTGTGTTTCCCCAGTTGGGGCAATATGGCACCAAATTCGCGACCATAATCCAGATCTCGAGCTTTATCAATCTGATGGAAGTCACCCTTCTTATTTAGGTTCATACATTGCTGCCTGTTCCTTTTATACGACGTTCACAGGCCTAAATCCGCTTGATATATCTTGGAATGGAACTTTGGATGCATCTACGGCCTTAATCGCTAAAAACGCTGTAAAAACGGTTGTTTACGATTCCCTTGAAAAATGGTGCTTTGAAAATGATACGATTGAGGAAGATTCTGTTTCGTCAGTAGTCGATTTCAATGACAAATTTTCGCTGTATCCTAATCCTGTACGTTCTCAAGTTCGTGTTCACGTACCTAATGCTGAAATAGGCGGCTCCATGGTGGTAATAGGGGAAAACGGCGTTATATGTAAAAGGTTGAATTTGGAAAGTGACATGACTTTTGATTGTTCTGGATTTCCAAATGGAATTTATGTTATGCGTTTGACCATAGGGATGCATAGTTATTCGAAAGTTTTCATTATAGAACATTAGAAATGGTAAGTTTTGAATTTCTCCGCGAGAGTCCGTTCGAGCCATCCGTGAAACATAAGCTGTGGCTTCACCGTGTCATACGACACGAAGGAAAGATTCCAGGTGACATATCCTATATCTTTTGCGATGATGAATATATGTTGGAGCGAAACATTTCATTCCTGAATCATGACACATATACGGACATTATTACGTTTGATGAATGTGAGGGTGACATTGTATCAGGAAGTATTCTAATCAGCCTGGAGAGGGTGGGAGAGAATGCATCAAAGTTTGGGAAAACTTTTCAAAATGAGTTCCTCAGAGTCTTGGTGCATGGAACTTTGCATCTTTGTGGATATAAAGATAAAACAGATGAAGAAGCAAAGCAGATGCGTATGAAAGAGGATGAAGCGTTGAATTTGTTAGAGCAATAAATTTTGTAAATGATTTATAGACAGTAAATTCAGAAAAGTTTTCACGTGAAAAGATGAGTGATTGTTACGATATAATAGTGGTTGGGGCTGGTCATGCTGGTTGCGAGGCATCAGTTGTGTCGGCTCAACTTGGACACCAGGTTTTGCTTGTGACTATGAACCTTGCCCTTGTTGCCCAAATGTCGTGTAACCCTGCTATCGGCGGAATTGCCAAAGGACAAATTGTAAGGGAAATTGATGCATTGGGTGGCATGACCGGTATAGTGACCGACCATACAATGATTCAATACAGGATGCTGAATCGCTCCAAAGGACCGGCAATGTGGAGCCCGCGTGCACAGTGTGACAAAACAGCTTTTTCGATTTACTGGAAACATGTCCTTGAAAACACTCCTAATCTGCATCTGAGACAGGATACGGTTACTGAACTTATTTTAAAGGGTAAATGTGTGATAGGTGTGAGAACCCAGCTGGGTAAAGAGTTGTTTGCCTCGAAGGTTATTCTTACTAACGGCACCTTTCTGAATGGACGGATTCATGTTGGGGAGGTGAATTTCTCTGGTGGCAGGATAGGGGAGAGTGCCTCTTTTAATCTCTCTGACCAATTGAAAGAATGCGGAATCCATACGCAGAAATTGAAGACCGGTACTCCAGTGCGCATTGATGGAAGATCTGTAGATTTTTCAAAAATGGAGGAACAACCCGGTGAAAGCAATCCAGGACGTTTTTCTTTTTCCAATACACCAAAGTTGCACAACCAACTCAGCTGTTGGATTACCTATACGAATGAAGAGGTCCATGATGTGCTTCGAAAAGGCTTTGAAAAATCACCTATGTTCCAAGGAAGAATACAAGGAGTTGGTCCCCGTTACTGCCCTTCCATCGAAGATAAAATTGTACGTTTTGCTGATCGTGTCAGGCATCAGCTGTTCTTGGAACCCGAAGGACAAAATACGAATGAATATTACCTCAATGGTTTCTCCTCTTCTCTTCCTGAAGACATTCAGTTGGAGGCCATACATCTTATTCCAGGTCTTGAAAAAGCAGATATTTACCGTCCTGGTTATGCTATCGAATATGACTATTTTGACCCTACCCAGCTGCATTACACGCTGGAGTCGAAATGTATTCAGAATCTCTATTTGGCTGGACAGGTGAATGGAACCACCGGCTATGAAGAGGCAGCGTGCCAAGGGTTGATGGCAGGAATCAACGCGCACCTTTCCATTGTCAATAGGGAACCATTGATTCTTTCTCGGTCACAAGCCTACATCGGGGTGCTGATTGATGATTTGGTTACTAAGGGTGTGCAGGATCCTTACAGGATGTTCACCTCCAGGGCTGAATATCGTATTTTGTTGCGACAGGATAACGCCGACCAGCGCCTTACCCCAATCGGACATCGCCTCGGTTTGATTGACGACGAACGTTACGGGGAGTTTCTGCATAAATATGAAATCCAAAACCAGATTGTAGATTATCTTCGAAACCATACCACACAATACCAAAAGTTGAACGAGTTGCTTTCCTTGAAAGAAACGTCTCCGTTGACACAAAATGTAAAGCTTGAGAGTGTTCTTCTTCGTCCTCAAATATCCATAACAGATATTATGGATTATGATTACGATTTTACCGATTTCCTTCATCAAATTGCTGCCGATTCCGAGCAAATTACCAATGCGGAAACCTATATCAAATACAATAGCTACATAAAAAAGGAGGAGGAACTTGTTCAGCATCTTGCCAATTTGGACGCTGTAAAACTACCTGATCATATAGATTACCAAAATATTCAATCGTTGTCCAAGGAAGCGCGCGAAAAATTAGAACGACTTCGTCCAATTAATCTGGGACAGGCATCGCGAGTTAGCGGTGTAAGTCCAGCTGACATTACTGCGTTGATGATTTTCCTTAAAACAAGGTCATAGGAGATGAAAAAATACACGTAAAGTATTGATTATTAATAAAATAAACCCAAAAGCATGTTTTTTAGAGAGAATTTTTTGTTTTAATCTTCTGATTCGAAAAATTCAAAAATTCGCCTAATTTTCGATAATTTGAAAAAGTGTATTGAATATCAATGAATTACAAATGTATTAATGATTCCATGTTTCTTCTGAGAAATAATTTTAGGTTTTGATCGGCAGGTAAAGGAAAAATGCTTAATTTTGCAATCCATTTTTTAGTGGAAAAAAATCAACGATAATCAAACAATACCATTATGGAATTAAAAGGATCACAAACCGAAAAAAATCTGCAGACCGCTTTCGCAGGCGAGTCGCAGGCGCGCAACAAATATTCCTACTATGCCTCCAAGGCCAAAAAGGACGGATATAACCAAATCGCTGCTATTTTTGAAGAGACGGCTGCCAATGAGAAAGAACATGCCAAAATCTGGTTCAAGCTTTTGCATGACGGCGCTGTACCTGATACAGTGACCAACCTGAAGGATGCCGCAGCAGGTGAAAATTATGAATGGACGGATATGTACGCTGGTTTCGCAAAGACCGCTAAAGAGGAAGGTTTCGACCATATTGCCGAACTCTTCACAATGGTGGGTGAGATTGAAAAACATCACGAGGAGCGCTATAAAAAACTTCTGGCTAACATAGAGGGAGGAATAGTCTTCTCCCGCGACCAGGATATGATATGGCAATGCGCTAACTGCGGTCATATCGTCATTGGAAAGAAAGCCCCGGATGTCTGCCCGGTGTGCGACCACCCGCAGTCCTATTTCCAAATCAAAGCGGAAAATTTTTAACTATAACTAATGACTATAACTATGACTATGGTGTAGTCAATGAGAAAAGGTTAGGGAAAGTTTCAGAACATAAATAAAAAATTTTTAATCAACAACAAATCAATTAATTATGAAGAAAAAATTCGTTTGTACCGTGTGCGGTTATGTACACGAAGGAGATACCCCTCCCGAAAGATGTCCGCAATGCAAGCAACCTGGTTCCAAATTCAAAGAACTGGTTGAAGACGGCGCCCTTTCTTTTGTCACGGAACACGTCATTGGCGTTGCAAAAGAGAGCGACGAGGAGATGATTAAGGACTTGAACGCCCAATTCATGGGCGAAGCCACTGAGGTGGGCATGTATCTCGCCATGAGCCGCCAGGCTGATCGCGAAGGTTACCCCGAAGTGGCTGAAGCCTTCAAACGCTATGCCTTCGAGGAAGCCGAGCATTGCGCCAAATTTGCGGAGTTGCTTGGTGAAATGGTCTGGGATACCAAGACCAACTTGGAAAAGCGTATGATGGCCGAAAGCGGGGCTTGTGCCGAGAAAATGCGTATTGCCAGACGTGCCAAAAGCATGGACTGGGATGCCATCCACGACACTGTCCATGAAATGGCCAAGGATGAAGCCCGCCACGGACAAGGTTTTGAGGGTCTTTTCAACCGCTATTTCAAGAAATAGAAACTCAAATGCAATGAAAAAGGGAGATGTCATTAGGCATCTCCTTTTTTTTGGTTGCAAAGTTATACGAATTTTTTCTTTACCAAGTCGATGAGGAATCCTGGGACGAGGAAGCACAGCAGTAGGAAGAAATAGTTGATGGCGCCCGGAATCTTGACCCGCCGGTTGTGTAGCGTGGCGCGCACCCCGCGTCTTGCGATCTGATCCGGCGCAAGCATAATGCCGACGGCACGCAGACGTTTTCGCATCTTTACAGGAAGGTTGTAGAGGTCGGTGTCCACCGCACCGGGACAGACACAGCAGACATTCACTCCGTGATGGCTTAGCTCATAGTGAATTCCCTTCGAAAATCGCATCAGAAAGGCCTTGGAAGCCTGATAGACGGCGATGGTGGGGAAACTCATGAAGGCCGTGATGGATGCGGCGTTGAGAATGAAACCACAGCCACGCTCTTTCATCTTTTTGCCGAACAGCACGCACAAATTCACCGGCGTGGTGCAGTGCAGCATGGTCATCTTGTGGCTCAGCGCCATCGGTTTCTCCACTGCCGCGCCGAAATAGAACATGCCCGCGTTGTTGACCAGCACTTCCACGGTCAACCCTTCGCGCTCGCAGTAGTCGAAAAGCTCCTGCGCGGCATCCGGAAGCGTGAGATCCTGGAAACGGCTCAGTATCCTTTGCTGCGGGAAAGCCGACTGAAGTTTTGTCCGCGCTTCGGTGTTGAGGTCTTCCCGATTGCTGACAATCAGAATGTTGTAGCCTTTTCGCGCCCACTCTTCCGCGTAGGCATACCCGATGCCGGAGCTCCCTCCGGTAATCAATGCGAATGTCTCCTTTATCATGACAGCATGGTTTTGGCTTTGATGACGGCGGCTACGAGCGCATCCGCCTCCTCAAAGGTATTGTACATGGCAAACGAAGCCCGTACCGTGCCGGGAATGCCGAAATGGGTCATGACGGGTTGTGTGCAATGGTGCCCAGTGCGAACTGCAACTCCTTGATGGTCAAGCAGAACTCCCATGTCATACGGGTGAATGTTCCCCACAAGGAAAGAAATTACCCCGGTTTTGTGCGCCGCCTCCCCAATGAAACGCATACCGTCGATGGCCGCCAATTTTTCCGTGGCATAGGCCAACAAATTGTTCTCGTATGATGCAATATTCTCTAAACCAATGTTTTGAATATATTCTATCGCTTTCCTCAGACCGATGACATCACCCACCGAAGGCGTTCCGGCCTCGAATTTGAACGGCAGGTCGTTGTAGGTGGTCTTTTCGAATGTCACGTCCCTGATCATCTCCCCACCGCCTTGGTAAGGTTGCATCTCGTTGAGCCACTTTGCTTTACCGTACATTACACCGATGCCCATCGGGGCATACATCTTGTGGCCGGAGAAACAGTAGAAATCGCAGTCGAGGGCTTGCACATCTACCGGACAGTGCGCCACGGCTTGCGCCCCATCGATGAGGACGGGTACGTTGTGGCGGTGCGCGATGCGGATAATCTCGTCAACCGGGTTGACGGTACCCAAGGAATTGGAGACGTGTGCGACCGCCACAATCTTGGTCTTGTCGGTCATTAGATTCTCCAACTCGCTGATTATCAATTCTCCTTTTTCATTAAAGGGCAGCACTTTGAGTTTGGCGCGGCGCTCTTCGCAGGCTATCTGCCACGGTACGATGTTGGAGTGGTGTTCCATTTCGGACACGATGACCTCATCGCCTTCGTGCAGGTAGGTGCGACCGAAGGAAGCGGCCACCAAGTTGATGGATTCGGTGGCGCCGCGCGTGAAGATGACCTCCTGCGTCGTGGCTGCGTGGATGTATTGTCGCACTGACTCACGCGCCAACTCGAACTCGTTGGTGGCTAATTGGCTGAGACAGTGCACGCCGCGGTGGATGTTGCTGTTGATACGGCAGTAGTAGTCGTGGAGGGCGTCAATCACGACCTGCGGCTTTTGCGTCGTGGCAGCATTGTCCAAATACACTAATGTTTTGCCGTAAACTTTTTCATTCAATATGGGAAAATCGGATCTATTCATAGGTTTGGTTTTGATCGGTTTGATTTGGGAAAGAGGATTGTTGTATGTTGTTATTATTTTGATTGTCAGATGGTTGTAGAAATCTAAGTTGGGTAGCGTACATCAACACCCAAAGCACGGACATGATGATGCCGTTGAGGTTCATGGCCGCTAATCCGCCGATGGCGAAGTTCATCACGCAGAATTCCAGAATCTTGCCGATGGTATAGACATGGAATCCCGCCTTGTTCAGCCGCACCAACATGAGGAAGGCTCCGGCAAATAGCATGAGCTGCACGATGGTCAGCAGCAAATATTGCCAACTTTTGATGGAAGTGTACAGCGACAATAGTTGGTCCACTTGGTCAGCGGAGAACATGTTCATCTCTTTGATTATTTCCATGGATTTGAGCATTTGGTCCGGGGCGAATGCCCAACTGAGATAGGCGATGGTGGACGAGGCGGCGCTGAGCATGGTCAGGATGCCGAGAATCCATAGGACGGGGGTGCGTTTCGGGGTGTTTTCCATTGATGAAGCCGTTAAAATGAATCGTTGAAGTGAATGTTTGAAAGTTTGCGGTTTATGAGTTTCATGGCAGGGGTGGTTTGGCCGGAAGGTATTTTCCAGCGCTCGTCAGATCGGTATCCAATAATCCAAACAATCTGATTTTCAATACATAAAAGCTGGATTTGCTCTTTTGTGAAGCGGTCGATTTTGTGGTCGGAGAAAAAGTCGCTAAGCTTCTGCCGGCCTCTTCCGCCAAGCGGATAGAAGAAGTCGCCGTGCCGCCAAGTGCGGATCTGCACCGGAAAAGTCAGTTTCTCCTTCGGGATATAAAGCATATCGGGATTCTTCTCAAACACCATGTCTTTTGGGCACTCAATTTCTTCCATGTCAAAATATTGTTGCAGTTCATCCAATGACTGGATATCTATGGATGGATTGTCGGATTTTGTTTTCGGTTGAATGATTAGAAAATCCCTGTTTATCAATAAAATATGAGTATCAGAGAAGAATTGTTTTCCTGTTTGGAAGTGCGTGTCGGCGGAAAGCCGTTCAATCACATCCAAGGAGAAGCCAAAGCGGTTCAGTATTTCATAGAGAATCAGTTCATTGTCTTCGCATTCTCTTAGTTGTTCGCGTAGGATTTTGTATTGATTCCCGTCGTTCCGGAGGATACGGGTGATTTCTTTTTCGATTTGCTTTTGGTAATAGGCGTATTGCCGTTGCAGCACTGTGCGGGTATGCACGTTGGTGGATAGGAACTGCGGGTTGAGGTGTTCCAACTGTGGAATCACAGAGTGTCGGATGCGGTTGCGGGCAATGTCTTCATTTTGGTTAGTGAAGTCTTCCATATATGTTATATGGTATGTTTCCGCGTAGAGCCGGATTTCCTGCGCGGTAAACGGCAGAAAAGGACGTAGAATCTTGCCGTTTTTGGGTGGAATTCCGCAAAGTCCTTTGAGTCCGGTCCCGCGGCAGAGGTTGAGCAGCTGGGTTTCGGCGGCGTCGGTGCATTGGTGGGCGGTGATGAGGAAATCGTAGTCGTGAAGCAGCTCGCTGAACCATTGGTAGCGCAGTTCGCGGGCGACCATCTCCACTGACTTGCCGGAGCTTTGTTGGATGGCAGGCGTGTCGAATTCGCGGAGGAGAAAAGGGACCTTCCATTGTCGGGCTGCCTGTTCCACAAACCGCATGTCGCGGTCGGAGTCGGTCTCGCGAAGGTGGAAGTTGCAGTGTGCCACAGCGAAGTCGAGGCCAGCCTCATGAAACAGCGTGGCAGCGACCATGGAATCCGCGCCGCCGCTCACGGCCACGAGGTAACGTTTGCGTTGGAAGTCGTTGCCTGCCAGCGCTTTCAGTTCCTGCAAAAATCGGTTCAGCATGTTTTCTCCCGAAGCCATTCCTGCTACGATTCAAGGTCAGTACGGATTTTGAAATAGCGTCGGATTTCCATCTGCATGTACTCGAACGACCCGAAGTTGACAGATTTGGGCACCTCGTTCTTGCGCATCATCACCATGCCGGAGCCGGCGGCGTCAATGTAAGGGGTGATGTCGGCGTCGAGGGCAAAAGTCAGCTCGAAATCACGGACGGTCACGCGGTCGTAGTTGCCGCTGACCTCTTCGAAAAGGATGCCGTTTTCCTCACAGAAAGCCTGCAGCATGGGGATGGTCTCGTCCCACATTTCCGGTTTCTC
>Ga0310697_10002261_pt1 | contig 20755 bp, 23 predicted proteins | sample 172DNAGHGlowgp2_FD_203883 | JGI IMG/M metagenome (GOLD analysis project Ga0310697, IMG submission 203883) | Sheep rumen microbial communities from Palmerston North, Manawatu-Wanganui, New Zealand - 1728 DNA GHGlow gp2 (v2) (version 2) | ecosystem: Host-associated > Mammals > Digestive system >... | reverse complement strand
AAGTGGGCGACCTGGTGGACGACATCCAGGACGTCACCGACGAAGAGTAAGCACCGGCCATGCTGTCGAGCGACAAGAACATTGAGACTATCGCGCAGTTCGTGGAAGTGGTGAAGCACTACCTCGGGCTTCAGACAGAGTATGTCAAGCTGGACGTGATAGACAAGGTGGTACGCCTGCTGACGGCTGCCGCCCTGGCTATCGTGTTCTTCCTCATGGCAGCAGCAGTGGTGCTCTTCCTCTCTATAGCCCTGGCACTATGTCTGGCAGGCTATGTGGGACAGCCGCTGGCCTTCGTCATCGTCGCTCTGCTCTACCTGGTGCTGCTGGTGCTCTTTGCCGCCAAGCGCAAACGCTGGATAGAACGTCCGCTGGTGCAGTTCCTTGCCGGGCTGCTGATGAAATGAGCTGACGAAGTAAGAATTGTGCGGCACTTTCGAACATCTAAGCAGGAGTAGGCAGAGCTTGTGACAGTTGAATAGAGTAACAGAACAGAATGGTTCCAACGAAAAAGACAACCCGGGAGTATACCACGCTCGAGGAAATACAGGCCCGAAAGGACGAGCTGCTCGAGCAGATACAGGCTGACACCACGCAGGCGTCGGCACTGTGGAACCAGGTCTTCGTAAAACGCGAGGACACTACCAAGGGCGACTATATTGCCAGCCTGATAAACAACGGGTTGACGGTCCTTGACCTCTTCCTCGTCTACCGTAAGCTCAGACGCGGCTACGGCGGCCTTTTCGGGAAGAAGAAGCGCAGCAGACGCTGACCATCATGTAAGGACGGCTCAGGGCGTAGACCAGCTCGCCGCTGACGGTGACGTCGACGCTCTGCACATCGTGCTTCTCGTCATACAGCTCCATAGTGGCTTGCACATTGCTGAAGTCGCGGCGGTCGCGGAATGAATTCTTTATGACATAGCGTACAGGACACGACGTGCACAGCGAGCTGCTGCCGCACAGACCACTGTCGCAGCCGTTCTTGCAGTGCAGCACGTTGCCAAGATAGTGCGGACCGTCGTCAGACATCTGCGGACGCAGGGCGTGGTAGTTGCTGTCCTGGACCTTTAGCTCGGGGTTTATCAGGAATACGTAGTCGTCGGACTTGCGTCTGATGTCTTCGGCGAAGCGTCTGTACTTCCGCTTCAGCTCATATCTGTCGCGCACGGCGATGGCAAGTGCCACGACGGCAGCGACGGCGGTGATGATCAGCAGGTAGGTCATATAGCTTAGTTTCTTATCTCTAACATCTGAGTATTGTTTCACCTTTTATCCCCTTATCGTGACCTCCAGACCGTCGTAGGCCATGGATATGCCCTCGGGCAGACTCTGGCACAGCTGCCGGTGCAGGCCGATGTCGTGGCTGGCATGGACGAGGAACGTACGGCGGGCACCTGTGCGGCGGGCGAAGGCCACGGCCTCGTCGACCGTCTGGTGCGAGTGGTGTGGCTTGTGTCTCAATGCGTTGACAACCAGCGTGTCGCAGCCCGTGACGTATGACATCTCTTCCTCGTGGATGCTCTTCATGTCGGTGATATAACACAGCGGTCCGATGCGGTAGCCTGTTATGGGCAGGTCGTGGTGCATGACCTCGAATGGCATGATGTCGAGGTCGCCGACGCGGAACGGCACGTGGTGGCGTATCTCGTGTAGCTGGATGGCGGGGACACCAGGATAGCGGTTCTCGGCGAAGCAGTAGGGCAGCATCTGCAGCATACCCTCATGGGCCAGAGGGTCGGCGTAGACATTGACCTCGCCAAACTGGCAGTAGGGCCGTATGTCGTCCATGCCGCCCATATGGTCGTAGTGTGCGTGGGTGATGAGTATGGCGTCGATGCGACGGAAAGGCAGCGTCAGGGCCTGCTGGCGGAAGTCGGGGCCGCAGTCTATGAGCAGTCTCGTGTTGTCGGTCTCGACGAGCGCGGAACAGCGCAGCCGCTTGTCGTGCGGGTCGGTACTGCGGCACACCTCGCACTGGCAGCCTATCGTGGGCACACCGCATGAGGTCCCTGTTCCAAGGAATGTTAGACGGATAGGCATTCTTTTCTGACGGTTAGACTTTTTTAGACGATATTCACTTCCGGGTGGATGTCGATGCCGAACTGCCGTCTGACATCGTGGCGGATGGCATCGCAGAGCCTGACTATGTCTGTGCCACAGGCACAGCCGAGGTTCACCAGCACTAAGGCCTGACGCTCGTAGACACCGGCACGCCCCACGCGGCGGCCTTTCCATCCGCACTGTTCTATCATCCATCCGGCGGGAATCTTCTCATGCTCAGCGTCGACAGGGTAGTGGGGCATGGCAGGGTAGTCGGACAGCAGCTGTTCGAACTGCCGGCGGCTGACTATGGGGTTCATAAAGAAACTGCCGGCGTTGCCTGTGACGGCAGGGTCGGGCAGCTTATGGCGGCGTATGTCGATGATGACGTCACGAAGCTCGCGCGCCGTGGGCTCACTGATGTAGCGGTGCTGCAGTTCGCTGCGTATGTTACCGTAGTCAAGACGAGGTGAGAATGTCGTCGACAGGCGGTAAGTGACGGACGTTATGAGGTAGCGGCCGCGCCAGTCGTCCTTGAAACGGCTGTGACGGTAGCCGTAGCGACACTCCTCGTTGCTGAATGTCGTCAGTGCTCCGGTTGCTATCTCCACGGCCTCGACACAGTCAATGAGGTCCTTGGCCTCGACACCGTAGGCCCCGATGTTCTGGACTGCCGTGGCTCCCACGTCGCCCGGTATAAGCGACAGGTTCTCGGCTCCGTAGAGATCATGGGCTATCAGCCAGTCCACAACGTCATCCCACGTCTCGCCGCTGCCGCAGCGGACCTTCACGCCGTCTGCCCTGTCGCCGGCGGTGCTACAGCCAGCTCCGTCACCGCAGATGTCGATGCCGCGGCAGGCGGAGTGGACAACGGTACCCGGGAAGTCGCCGGTAAGCAGCAGGTTGCTGCCGCCGCCTATTATAAGGTATCGCTCTGAGGGAGACTGGCGCAGGAAGGCTGCGACAGCCTTGGCCTCATCGGCATCGGTGTACTCAAGGAAACGTCGGCACCGTGCCTCGATGCCAAACGTGTTGTGCCTCTTTAGGCTATAGTCGGTTTCGGATCTCATTACTCTATTACTCCTATGTCCTCAGCTTTGCCAGCCGCCAATTGTCGCCGTGACGGCGGAACGTTATCTCTAACTCCAGGCCGTTGGCTATGCCTCGGAGCATGAAGATTATGCGGTCGGTGCGTGGCTTGCGCTGTCCGTAGACAATGTTGTAGAGCATCTTCTCAGGCAGGTCGGGAGCAAAGGCGGGCCATGTGTCGGGAGTCAGTATGCCCTCCATCTGGGCAAAGTCGTCGTCAGGGTCCGGACCGACAAACTGCACCGTTTCCTCGAGACTCTCGCTCTGGAACACAGAGTCGGTGACGAACCGGTGGTAGAACGTCAGGAACGAGGCGTTGGGATTTGCACTTATGGGCTCGGTATTGACCTCGGTCAGCATCCATGCCCCTCTGAGGCGGTGGAACTGGTATCGGATGACGGCTCCCGTATTGAAGTATATCTTCTCGACAGTAGCCTCCGTCAGCGATGTGTCGTTCATCAGGGCCATGTCGCCGCGAGAGCCGAAGAGCAGGGTGTAGAAACCCTGGCGGATGAAGAAACGCTCCGTCTGCCACTGCTCGCGGCCGACGGCGGTGGTGTCGCCGTTACGTGTCGTCGTAAGGGGGAACACTACGCGCTCGGCCTGAAGCTTCTTGTTGGCGGCAAAGTTGAAGAGGAAGTCGTCGAACAGCTCGTCGGCAGCCTGAGGCATCGGCGTCTCGGCGATGAGCTGCTCCTGGGGGTCGCTTTCAGTGGTGTCGGCTGCCTCGGCAGACGTGCTGTCGGCAGGAACCTCGGCGGGCTCCGCCGCGCGGTTTCCGTTACACGACATCATCACTGCCGCTGCTGCTAATGTCACAGCCATCAAAAGCCTATTCATCTGACCAATCTCTCAAATCGATGTGCAAAGTTACATATTTTTTTTGTTTCATAACTCATTATTCAGTTTTTTTTTCTACCTTTGCACGCAAATTTCGAGAAACAGTATTAAAACATAGAAGAATATGACGTTGCTTGACAAGATAGACGAGCTGCTCAAGGAAGTGCAGACTCTAAGTGCCAGAAACGCGGAAGAGGTGGAACAGCTCAGACTGAAATACCTCAGCAAGAAAGGCGAGATAACAGCGCTGATGAACGACTTCCGCAGCGTGGCTGCCGACGAGAAGAAGACCGTCGGAATGAAGATAAATGAACTGAAGCAGATGGCTACCGAGCGCATCAACCAGCTGCGCGAGGACTGCGAGACGCAGGAGACGGGCGACGAACAGATAGACCTGACGCGCACTCCGTACCCCGTGAAGCTGGGCACGCGCCACCCGCTGACCATCGTCACGAACGAGATAATAGACATCTTCTCGCGTATGGGCTTCGTACTGGCCGACGGTCCCGAGGTGGAGGACGACCTCCACGTGTTCACGAAGATGAACTTCGCTGCCGACCACCCCGCACGCGACATGCAGGACACCTTCTTCGTCTCGCAGCATCCCAATGACGTGACAAAGAATATCCTGCTGCGCTCGCACACCTCCAGCGTGCAGGCCCGTGTCATGGAGCAGATGCACGATGCCGACGGACACCTGACGGCTCCCATACGTGTCATATGTCCCGGTCGCGTATACCGCAACGAGGCCATCACCGCACGCGCGCACTGCTTCTTCCACCAGGTCGAGGGCCTGTACATCGACAAGAACGTGTCGTTCACCGACCTCAAGCAGGTGCTGCTGTCGTTCGCCAAGGAAATGTTCGGTGCCGACACGAAGATACGTCTGCGCCCCTCGTACTTCCCCTTCACCGAACCGTCGGCAGAGATGGACATTTCGTGTTTCATCTGCGGCGGTGAGGGTTGCGGTTTCTGCAAGCACACCGGATGGGTTGAGATACTCGGCTGCGGAATGGTGGACCCGAACGTGCTGGAGCAGTGCGGCATCGACTCGAAGATATACTCGGGCTACGCCTTCGGTATGGGTGTCGAGCGTATCACAAACCTGAAGTATCGCGTCAATGACCTGCGACTGTTCTCGGAGAACGACACCCGATTCCTCGAGGAGTTCGAGGCTGCAGACTAATGTAATATGTAATAGCATAATAAGAGCCGGAGAGTCACACGACCCTCCGGCTCTTTATAATAGTCTGACTACGTGTTGTTATAGTCCGGTCTCTGCCTTGAGATCCTCGTAGTACTGAGCCATTGTGGCACTGTAGTAAGGATACAACAGCAGGAAGCCCAGGCCAAGTGTGAGACAGCTCAGCAGGAACCATCCTATGAAGCTGAGTGTCAGCCAGAAGATCTCCATCTTGTGGCCGTTGGTCATGCGGCAGCTGAGTGCGATGGCATCAGCGGCACCCATCTCGGGATGGTCTTTGAGGATAAACTCCGTCATTGAGAACATCAGTCCGATGATGATGCCGGGCACAATGAGCAGAACCAGTCCGAAGAGGACGGCTATCGTGACGAGGAACATCGCGAGGAAAATGCGGATGAAGTCCTTGTAACCGTCGAACAGCCGCTCATAGCTGATGTCAAGGTTGCGGATGAGGTTCAGGAAATACACTTCTGCACCCCACGACAGGGGCATGCAGATGAGTCCCCAGATACTGCTGATGCCGTTTGAGGCTACGATGTCGTTGCCGGCGGGCAGCGCCACCACCGAGCTACCCACGCCAGAGATGAGGAACACTATCAGTGATGCCACTACTGCGTTAGTCCACTTGCCGTCGAGCGAGGCGAGTGCGCGGTTCTTGTAAGTTTGGTTGTTTGACATGACTATTAATGGTTTTGGTTATGTGATTACTCGATGACGACAGTAGTCCAGCCGTGTTTGTCCTCAAGCTCGCCGTACTGTATACCGCGAAGGGTGTCGAAAAGTCGTTTCGACACAGGACCTGGCTGGGGACCGAAGTCGTAGCGCTTGCCGGTGTCGAGGTCGTCGATGTACGAGATGGGCGAGATGACGGCTGCCGTGCCGCAGGCACCGGCCTCCTCGAAGGTCTCGAGTTCCTCCTCGGGGATGGGGCGGCGCTCCACCTTCAGGCCTAAGTCCTCGGCAACCTGCATGAGGCTCTTGTTGGTGATAGAGGGCAGGATGGAGGTGGACTTCGGTGTGATATATGTGTTGTCCTTGATACCGAAGAAGTTGGCAGCACCGCACTCGTCAATGTACTTCTTCTCCTTGGCGTCGAGATAGAACTCACAGGCGTAGCCCTTCTCGTGTGCCAGATTGTTGGCAAAGAGCGAGGCTGCGTAGTTGCCGCCTACCTTGTATTTACCCGTGCCGAGCGGAGCCGAACGGTCGTAGTCGCGGACGATGACATAGGGGTTCGATGCGAAACCACCCTTGAAGTATGGGCCTACGGGCGTTACGAAGATCAGGAAGCAGTACTCCTGTGCCGGGTGTACGCCGACCTGTGCGCTGGTACCGATGAGCAGCGGACGGATGTAGAGCGTGGCACCGCTCTCGTAGGTCGGTATGTACTCCTGGTTCAGCCGCACCACCTTCTTGACCATCTCGGTGAACAGCTCGGTCGGGACCTCGGGCATCATGATGCCGCGGCAGGTAGACTGCAGGCGGGCAGCGTTCTCATCGACGCGGAACACGCGTACCTTGCCGTCCTTGCAGCGGTAAGCCTTCAGACCCTCGAAAGCCTCCTGGCCGTAGTGCAGGCATGTGGCTGCCATGTGGAGTTTCAGATACTCGTCGGACGAGACCTCAATCTCGCCCCACTTGCCGTCGCGGTAGTAGCAACGGACGTTGTAGTCGGTTTTCATGTAACCGAAGGACAAATTTGCCCAGTCTAAGTTTTTCATCTCTTTCTTGTCTTTTTTCAAAACTGTTTGCAAAAGTAATCAAAATCCTGATTTTGAGCAACAAAAATTGCGAAAATTATGTCTCGGCCAGTATTTTCTTTATTTCTTCATCGGTTTTGGTGAGCTTGTCCTTACACAGACGCATGAGTTGCTGGGCACGCTTGAGCTGTTCCGACATCTGGTCGATGTCCAGTTCGTCGTTTTCTAAACGGCGTACAATGGTCTGCAGTTCCTGAAAGGCCTGCTCGTATTTCTGTTCCTGTTTCATATAACGCTTGATTTGATGGTTCCTTTTTCCAGTCGTGTCTCTATGATGTCGCCCTGATGCAGCGACAGAGGGTCGCGCACGGCACGGCCGTCCTTCAGCGTGATGCTGTAGCCGCGGCGCAGCAACAGCTGCGGGTCGAGCATCTTCAGTTTCTCTTCTGTCATCTCTAAGCGGTGACGCTCAGCCGTCAGCCGGCGCTCAAGCATCAGCGGTATGCACTGCTCAAAGCTCTCTATGCGGCTGAGGCTTCCCAGGATTCGCTGATGCATCAGAGCTGTCATGCGGCTGAACAGTGTGTCGAGACGCGCCTCCTGACGTGTCTTCACCACGGAGAAGAGCCGGGGGATGAGTGTCTGTATGACTGCTAATTGTGAGTTTAGGGCCGCGAGTTTCTGCTGCGCTTGCTCGGCAATGCGGCGCTGCATGTCGTCGAGCGCATCGAGCACGTCCTTGAGGTGTGAGACGAGCAGTGCGGCAGCGGCAGTAGGGGTTTTTACGCGTGTGTGGCTCACCATGTCGAGAATCGTCTCGTCGCGGTCGTGACCAATGCCAGTTATAATAGGTATCGGGAAGTTCGCCACGTTCTCTGCCAGTGCCAGTGTGTCGAAGCCTGACATGTCGCTTGTGGCGCCTCCGCCGCGGATGATGACGACGCAATCGAAAGGCGGGGCCTGTCGAGAGTCGGTCGAGGCGCTCTCTACACTCGACGAATAGATGCTGTTCAGAGCAGTGACGATGCTCGGTTCCACCTGCTCACCCTGCATAACAGCAGGGAACAGAGTGACACTGAAACGGAAACCGTAGCCGTTGTCCTCGAGCTGGCGGCAGAAGTCGCCGTAGCCGGCGGCACCGGCGGCAGAGATGACGGCGATGCGCTGACAGAACAGCGGCAGCTGTATTTCTTTTTGCAGGTCGAACACTCCCTCTTCCTTGAGCTGGCGGATAATCTCCTGCCGCTTGCGCGCCATGTCGCCCAGGGTGTAGGCGGGGTCAATGTCGCTGACAATCCATGAGAATCCGTAGGCCTCATGGAACTGCGGATAGACCTTCAGCAGCACCTTCATGCCTGCCCGCAGCGTCTGACCAGTGATACGTTCGAAGTAGGGGCGTATCATCAGCCACTTCGATGCCCAGCACTTGGCCGATGCCTTCGCCACCGGCGTGGCGTTGCCATCGTCTTTCTGTATGAGCTCCATGTAGCAGTGACCACGTGACTCGCGGCACTCCGATAACTCTGCCTCTACCCAGTACTCACCGGACAGCGTCAGTTCTACGGCTTGGCGAACAAGACCATTGAGCTCTAACAACGTCATTCTATTTTCACTTCTCACTCTCAACTCTCAACTCTCAACTCTAAACCCTCAACCCTCATAACTTCCCGACCATATACGCCTTCCAGAAGTCGGGCTGCCCGTAACCGTATATGTTGTTAGGAGTCTTGGCGTTGCTGGCGGTCTTGCGCACAAGGTTGATAATGTCGATGGCGCTCTTTCCGGGAAGGGCTTGCCACAGGCAGGCCACGAGGCCGCTGACGACAGGTGTCGAGAACGAAGTCCCCATGTCGTGAACAACGGTGCCGCGGCTCGACAACAGAGCCGTCGGTGCACCAAGAGCCGTGACATCGGGCTTGACGCGCCCGTCCTGTGTTGGGCCGACGGCAGAGAATGGCGCGTTGGTACCGTCGCTGTTGACGGCTCCGACGGTGAGCATCTCGTGGGCGTCAGCCGGTGCACAGAGCTTTTTCCATGGCCCCATGCCCGTGTTGCCTGCCGAGTTCACCAGGACTATCCCCTTGCCAGCAAGCATCGACGCGGCACGCGAGATGTAGGTGCTGCTGCCGTCGAGCTGTGCCAGCGTGTGGTTCTGCCAGGCGAAGTCGAACTCGTTGTAGCCTAATGACGAACTGATGATGTCGGCACCGGCCGAGTCGGCCAGTTCGGCGGCCATCACCCAGTAGTCCTCCTCGACCTGCTGCTCCGACTCCTGATCCTCGCAGCGTATGATCCAGAAGCGCGCCTCGGGAGCGGTGCCCACAAGAACCTCGGGCTGGCAGGCGGCAAGGGCGGAGAGTACCTTTGTGCCGTGGTCGGTGTATAGCGGACCTGTCACCTCGTCGCTGCCTGTTATGATGTCGCGGCAACCATCGATGCGGCTCCCCTCGAGGGCTGGTATGCAGGTGGCATTCTGGAATCCGCCGTCGAGGACGGCAATGGTCATACCTTTACCACGGAAACCGGCGTTGTGAAGCCGCCGGCCGTTGAGCATCTCAATTTGTTCGAATCCGTGGCCATAGTGTTGTCCCGGCACGCTGTCCCATTTGTTCAGTCGTGTGCGTACGTCGACAAGCCTCGCCGTCTGACCTGTGCTGTCAGGTGTCTGCCACACGCACTCGGCCTTACTGACGAAGGGAAGACGGGCAAGACCTTTCAGTACAGTAGTGTCGGTAGAACGGACGAGAACGCTGTTCATCCAACGGCTCAGGCCGACGACCTCGATGCCTCGCTGCGCCTTCAGCGCGTGCACATAGCGTGGCGAGACTGGCAGGTCGGTGGAGTCGACGCTCAGGCCCTGGCGCTGACGGCGCTCCACGGCACGGTGTGACAGCCAGCGTGTGGGGTGGCTCAGCCGGAAAGGGGTCTGGGCCTTGTCGGCGAGCGTCAGACGGTAGATGTAACTTCGCGGCTCCTTACTTCTGGTGCTGCCGCTGACACGGACAGCGCCAGAGGCAAGTATCGTCAGGAGCAAAAGCAGCGTGATGTGTTTCATGTGTGCAAAGGTAGTCTATTTTCCCGAAACAGCCAAATGTGGCTGCAATAATTTGGTCGTATGGAAAAAAATGCGTACCTTTGCCCCACAGTATGGATAATAAGCAAGCAACACTCGAGCTGGGGCAGAAGCCCGTTGGCAGCCTGCTCTACCAATATGCACTGCCGGCCATAGTGGCTATGACGGCATCGAGCCTTTACAATATCATCGACCGTGCGTTCATAGGACAGGTGGTGGGGCCGGAGGCCATAGCGGGCCTGGGCATCACCTTCCCGTTCATGAACCTCAGCGGAGCCTTCGGGGCAGCCGTTGGCGTGGGTGCCTCGACGTGTATATCGGTGAAGCTGGGGCAGCGTGACTATAAGACGGCAGAGAACCTCTTGGGCAACACCGTGACGCTGAACCTCATCATAGGCTTCTTGTTCATGGCCGTCTGTCTGCTGTTCCTCGACCCTATACTGATGTTCTTCGGTGCGTCTGAGGTGACACTGCCGTACGCACGGGAGTTCATGCAGGTGATACTGGCAGGCAACATGATAACCCACATGTACTTCGGAATGAACGCTGTGCTGCGGGCTGCCGGAAAACCGCGACACGCCATGTATGCCACACTGTTTACCGTGGGAATGAACATCCTGCTCATAATAGCATTCGTATGGTGGTTCCGGTGGGGCATAAGGGGAGCGGCACTGGCTACGGTGACATCACAGACGCTGGCTCTCTGCTGGCAGATGCGCATCTTTGCAAACAAGGATGAGCTGCTGCACTTGAAACGGGGAATATACCGTCTGCAGCGACGACTGGTGAGCAACATCATCTCCATCGGTATCTCGCCGTTCCTGATGAACGTCACGTCGTGTCTCATCGTCATCTTCATGAACAACCAGTTCGTCCGCTATGGGGGCGACATGGCGGTGGGCGCTTACTCGATAGCCAACTCTATGGTCATGGTGTTCTTCATGTTCGTCATGGGAATGACTCAAGGGATGCAGCCCATCGTGGGATATAACTATGGAGCCGAGAAGTACGACCGCATGATGCGGTGTCTGTGGCTCACTATAGCAGCGGCAACGGCAATACTGTTGGTGGGATGGATTCTGGCCATGCTTTTCCCCCAGCAGATAGCACGTATCTTCACTACCGACGAGACGCTCATTGGATTGTCGGCAAGGGGCATCAGACTCGATATGCTCGTATTCCCCATCATTGCGTCGCAGGCTGTCATCACCAACTTTTTCCAGTGCATAGGCAAGGTGAAGATATCGATATTCCTATCGCTCAGCCGACAGCTGTTCATGCTCCTGCCACTTGCGTACATTCTGCCCCTATGGTGGCAGCTTGACGGTGTGTGGTACGCCATGCCGGCAAGCGATTTCGGCTCGTGGGCTATGACCATACCGCTGTTGCTGTGGTACATAAGGAAGTTCAAGAGTAAAACAGAGAACGTGATTCAAAAGTAAAACAGAGAACGTCATTAATGGATAAGAAAATCATTATCAACGTAGGGCGCCAGCTGGGGAGTGGCGGACACGACATCGGAAGGATGCTCGCGTTGGACTTCGGTGCCCAGTATTTTGACCGCGAACTGCTCAACCTCGCAGCTAAGGAAAGCGGACTCTCAGAGCGGTTCCTCGAGAAAAACGACGAACACAGAAGCTTCTTCCGCTCGTTCCTCCATCTGCCGGGAAGCATCGGGGCCAGCACAGACTACAGCCGCCAGGGTTTCTCGCAGGACTCGTTCTTCAAGATTCAGAGCGATGCCATCATAAAGGCTGCCGGCGAACACTCCTGCGTCTTCGTGGGACGCTGTGCCGACTACGTGCTGCGTGACATGCCGAACGTGGTCAACGTGTTCATCACGGCGTCGCTCGACTTCCGTATAGACCAGGTAATGGCTAAACGAAGCTTCGAGAGCCGGCAGGAGGCACGCAAGTTCATAGAGCAGGGCGAGGCCGACCGTGCCAGCTACTATAACTACTACACTGGCAAAAAGTGGGGGCACGCCACGTCCTACGACCTCTGCATTGACAGCAGCGTCCTGGGGCTGATTGAGACCGAGAAATTCATTGCAGACTTTGTCCGCAGGAAACTGAGGCTCTGAAGCGTTACTGCATGGGAACTGTATCTGACGAATTAAGGAATAATGTGTAAACCGAAAATCAAATAGTGATGAAGACAATAGTAATAACCGGAGGAGCAGGCTTTATAGGAAGTCATGTGGTGCGCCTTTTCGTGAACAAATATCCGGAATATCATATAATAAACCTCGACAAGCTGACTTATGCCGGCAACCTGGCTAACCTGAAGGACATCGAGGACAAACCCAACTACGAGTTCGTGAAGATGGACATCTGCGATTTCGATGCTTTCTACATGCTGATGCAGGACAAGAAGGTGGAAGGTATCATCCATCTGGCCGCTGAGAGTCACGTGGACCGCTCCATCAAAGACCCATTCACCTTCGCACGAACCAATGTCATGGGTACGCTGAGTCTGCTGCAGGCCGCCAAACTGTACTGGGAAAGTCTGCCGGAGAGGTATGATGGGAAACGATTCTACCATATCTCAACTGACGAAGTCTACGGAGCCCTCGAACTGACGCACCCCGACGGCATAAAGCCTCCGTTCACCACTACGGCATCATCGGCAGAGCACCACATGGCATACGGAGAAGAATTCTTCCTCGAGACTACGAAGTATAATCCGCACTCGCCGTATTCTGCCTCAAAGGCATCAAGTGACCACTTCGTGCGGGCCTTCCATGACACTTACGGTATGCCGGTAGTGGTGACAAACTGCTCGAACAACTACGGCCCATACCAGTTCCCAGAGAAACTTATACCTCTGTTCATTAACAACATACGCCACCGCAAACCGCTGCCCGTCTACGGGAAAGGCGAGAACGTACGCGACTGGCTTTACGTTGAAGACCATGCCCGTGCCATCGACCTCATCTTCCATAAGGGAAAGATTGCTGATACCTATAACATCGGCGGTTTCAACGAATGGAAGAACATCGACATCATTCGTGTGCTTATCAACACCGTCGACCGTCTCTTGGGGCGTAAGGAGGGCGAGGACGCCGACCTCATCACCTTCGTTACAGACCGTGCAGGTCACGACCTCCGCTATGCCATCGACAGCACAAAGCTCCAGAAGGAACTCGGCTGGGAACCAAGTCTCCAGTTTGAGGAGGGCATCGAGAAGACAGTCCGGTGGTATCTCGACAACCAGGAGTGGCTCGACAACGTCACCTCTGGTGACTACCAGAAATACTACGACAATATGTACGCTAACAGATAAAGAACTACACTATAACCTATGAAGAAAATTTTATTGTTGGGCTCAGGCGAACTGGGCAAGGAGTTTGTTATTGCCGCCATGCGTGCCGGCCAGTATGTAATAGCTTGCGACCGTTACGATAATGCGCCAGCCATGCAGGTGGCCGACGAGCGCGAAGTGTTCTCTATGCTCGATGGCGATGCACTCGAGGCAGTGGTCAACAAGCATAAGCCCGACATCATTGTGCCGGAGATAGAGGCCATACGCACCGAGAGGCTCTTCAAGTTCGAGGAACAGGGTATCCAGGTGGTGCCTTCGGCCCGTGCCGTCAACTACACAATGAACCGCAGGGCCATACGCGACCTGGCGGCAAAGGAACTGGGACTACGTACGGCAAAGTACTTCTATGCCAAGACGTTCGATGAGTTCAAGGCTGCGGCTGACGAGATAGGATTCCCCTGTGTGGTGAAACCACTGATGTCGTCGTCAGGTCACGGACAGAGCTATGTGCATAACGAGGACGAACTTGAAACAGCTTTCAAGGAGGCCATGGAAGGATCGCGCGGCGACGTGAAAGAGGTGATTATCGAGGAGTTCATCGACTTCGAGTCGGAGTTCACTCTGCTCACCGTCACACAGCAGCACGGCTGGCCCACGCTGTTCTGCCCGCCAATAGGACATGTGCAGAAGGGTGGTGACTACCGTGAGTCGTGGCAGCCGTACAAGATTTCTGATGAGGCTCTGAAACAGGCTCAGATGATGGCCGACAAGGTGACGAAGGCCTTGACTGGAGCCGGCATCTGGGGTGTGGAGTTCTTCCTGACCAAGCAGGGTGAGGTGATCTTCAGCGAGCTGAGTCCGCGTCCGCATGATACTGGTATGGTGACACTTGGACATACCACGAACCTCTCCGAGTTCGAGCTTCACCTGCGTGCAGTGCTCGGCCTTCCTATTGCCGGGATACACCTCGAGCATGCTGGCGCATCAGCTGTGATTCTCTCGCCAAAGGAGGCTTCGACGCCTGTAGACCGTTCGCTGCTCGACTACAATTTCGTGGATGCGCTGAAGGAAGACCGCACACGTGTCCGCATCTTTGGCAAGCCCGAGGCTCACAAGGGTCGCCGCATGGGTGTCGTGCTGTGCTATGGCGAAGTGGGCGACGATGTGGATGCTCTGCGCGACAAGGCGAAACGCCTGGCCCAGACGGTATTAGGAACAGACCCTTATGCTAAGCTGAGGTAAAAAGGGTATAGTGAAAAGTGAATGATATGATGCCGCAGATGGAGATCAAACTCATAGACTTACCGAAAATCTCGGACCCGCGAGGAAACCTGACTTTCGCAGAGGCTCTGTCGATGGTGCCGTTTGACATAAAACGGGCGTACTGGGTTTATGACGTGCCGGGAGGTGAGAGTAGGGGAGGACATGCCCACAAACGGCTGAAGCAGTTCGTCGTGGCACTGAGCGGGTCGTTCCATGTGACACTGGACAACGGTTTTGAGCGCAAGACTGTGCTCTTGAACCATCCATATCAGGGACTGCTCATCGATACGGACACATGGCGTACTCTCGACGATTTCTCGTCGGGAGCCGTCTGTCTGGTCTTAGCTTCCGAGCACTACGACGAGAGTGATTACATCTACGAGTACGACGAGTTCCTCAGATACGTAGGATGTTTGAAGTAATAAGATACACACCAGACAGGTCTGACGAGTGGAACAGCTTCGTCGAGACGTCGAAGAACGGGACGTTCCTCTTCGACAGACGGTACATGGACTATCATGCCGACCGCTTTGCTGACCATTCGCTGCTGTTCTACCTGGACAAACGGTTGCTGGCAGTACTGCCGGCACATGTCAAGGGTGACACCCTTTACTCGCATAACGGACTTACCTATGGCGGACTGCTGATGAGTCGCCACCTGACCATCGTCCAGACGATGGCTCTGTTCCGCGAGATGAACGACAGCCTGCGTAGCGAAGGGTTGGGGCATGTCAGCTACAAGTGCATTCCGTGGATTTACCATCGTCTTCCGGCCGAGGAAGACCTGTATGCTTTGTACCATGTGTGCAGGGCTAGAATGGTTGCACGCGACTATTCTACCAATATTTTTCTTGGGGCAGGACTGCGATGGGAGCGCATACGGCGCAGGGCTGTCAGCCGTGCTGAAGCGGCTGGCATCTGCGTAGAGCGTTCGGAACGTTACTCCGACTTCTGGAGAGTGCTCACCGAGAACCTCGGCACGAAATACGGTGTGCGACCAGTACATTCGCTGCAGGAGATAGAACTGCTCCATTCTCGTTTTCCTGAGAACATCGTTCTTTACCAAGCTGTGAAGGATGGCGAAGTTGTTGGCGGCGTGGTGCTTTATGTCTCCGGGCAGGTAGTACACGCCCAGTACAGTTCGGCAACGTCGTTAGGCAAGAAGCTTGGAGCGATAGACCTGATATACCAGCGGATAATGCTCCATGACTACCATGACTATCCGTATTTCGACTTCGGACGTTCCACGGAGAACCCTGACGGCAGTGGACTGAACGAGAAGCTGGTCTTCCAGAAAGAAGGCTTCGGCGGACGCGGACTGTGTTACGACATCTACGAGTACGATCTATGATAGACTATTTGCCTTTACGCCGGATCAACGCCCTGTACGTCGAAGAACTGCGTGCAGCCGTCAACCGTGTGATGGACAGCGGCTGGTATTTGCATGGCGAGGCCACACGCCGTTTCGAGGAGCAATATGCTGCATATATAGGAACGCGCCACTGCGTGGGCTGCGGCAACGGACTGGATGCACTGACGCTTATCCTCAGGGCATATATGGAACTGGGAGTGATGGCCGAAGGCGACGAGATAATAGTACCTGCCAATACCTTTATTGCTTCTATCCTTGCCATCACCAGTAACCGACTGAAACCTGTCTTTGTAGAGCCTTGTCCCGACACGCTGCAGATTGACGATGCTCTCATCGAGCAGGTCGTTACTCCTCGCACCCGTGCCATCATGATTGTACACCTCTACGGGCGCTGTGCCTATACCTCCCGGATTGGCGACATCTGTAGGAAGTACGGTCTGAAACTCATCGAGGACAACGCGCAGGCTCATGGCTGTACGTTTATACCACCTTTCACCTCAGGCCTCTCTCCTCTCAAAAAGACCGGTTCGCTCGGTGATGCTGCGGGGCATAGTTTTTACCCGGGAAAGAACCTCGGTGCTCTCGGCGATGCAGGAGCCGTCACTACTGGCGACAGTGAGCTTGCCGAAGTGGTGAGGGAACTGGGCAACTACGGCAGCCGGTGCAAATATGTTCATGAGCGTCAGGGGCGCAACAGCCGTATCGACGAGTTACAGGCGGCAGTCCTGAGTGTCAAGCTCCGGCACTTGGATGACGACAATGAGCGTCGCAAGGAAATTGCCAGTATGTATATAAATGAGGTGAAACATCCTGGCATCCTCGTTCCCAGATGCGGCAGAGACTCTGTGTGGCACATTTTTCCTCTGCTTTCGCCCCGCCGTGACGAGCTTCAGCATTACCTGATGGAACATGGTGTCGGGACGCAGATTCATTATCCTGTACCGCCCCATCGCCAGCAGTGCTATATTGAGTACGGCGCGCTTTCGATGCCTGTGACGGAGCGTATTGCCCAAGAGGAACTCTCACTGCCGTGTCATCCGGCTATGACCGACGAGGAAGCTGGCATGGTTGTCAGGCTACTGAACACTTTCCCTGAGTGATTATTGACGCACCCTCATGGGTGTGTGAACATTTATTCCGGCATAAGGAGAATGGTAGCACTACGTGCCGCCTGTGCGCCCATGACAAGCACCTGCGCTATGTCGGCAGTCTTCGACGGTCCGCTAATGAATGTGCCGTAACCGTCGTATGTCTTGTCGAACTCCACTCGCTTGTAGGCTTCGTGCATATTGTTGACTATCTGTGACTTCGGCAGCAGGATAACGAGGTTCTCAGAGATGAAGCACACGGCTTTCTCCTTCATCGTCTGGGGAATCCACACGCAGGCGTTCTCGGCCACGCCGAAGCTGCCGCGGATGACGCCGACGTCTGTGCCGTTCAGTGCCTGAGCGCTGTCGGCGTTGTCAGGATTGCGCGTGGCGATGGTCACTTCGGGCAGGTTCGAGGCAATCTCCTTGGCATCGGGGTATAGCTGGCGAATGAGCGTGTTGATGTCCTGACCAGCCTTCACCTCAACCACGTGGCCGCCTACGCTCTCCGTCATCTTGGTGAACTGCTCCAGCGGGTTGGGGTAGGTGATGGCCTGTATGTCGCTCAGGTCGGGCATGTCAAACTGCTCTCTGACGTTCGCCCGGTATCGTTTCAAAATCTCTTCTTTTGTGCTCATTTCTATAACTCCTTGATAATCTTATGGAACGGTTTCTTGGGGAACTTCATCATCTCGTGGCCTTCGGCCCAAGGGTTGAGGCCGCAGTTCATCAGGGGCGAAGGGATGAGGTTTGCCCAGTGGGCCACACCTGTGGCGAAATTGTAGATGCCCGGGGAACCGTAAAGCATGGTCATGCCCTTGCACATCAGTTTTTTCTCCGGATTGGCGGTGCCAAGGGTGTCAAGTTGCTGGCGCCACTTGTAAATCTGGTCTCCGAGGTCTATCTTGACTGGACATAAGGTCTGGCAGCTGAGGCACAGAGTGCAGGCACTGACGTTGCCTGAGTGCTTCCGGGCATCGCGCAGCATGCCGAGATTTATGCCGATGGGACCGGGGATGAAATAGCTGTATGAATAGCCGCCGGAACGGCGGTAGACCGGGCAGGTATTCATGCACGACCCGCAGCGGATGCATTTCAGCGACTCCCAGTGGTCGACATCGCCTATCCACTCGCTGCGTCCGTTGTCCACGAGGATGATATGCATCGGTTGGGCCGTTGGACGGGCTTTTCTGAAGTGTGACGTGTAGGTTGTCGTAGGTTGTCCGGTACCGGCACGGCAGAGCATGCGCTGGAACACGGCTAAGCAGTCGTAGTCGGGGATAATCTTCTCAAGGCCGATGGCGGCAATGTGCAGCTTGGTACATGAAGTCGACATGTCGGCATTGCCTTCGTTTGTACATACTACGATGTCGCCCGTAGCGGCTATGCCGAAGTTTCCACCCGTCATGCAGGCATCAGCCGTGAGGAACTCGTTGCGGAGCGACAGGCGCGCCATATAGGTAAGGTATGTCGGGTCGTGGTTGCCTTTCTCTGTCGAGATGCCTTTCTCCTCAAATAGCTCACCGACATCGTCGTGGTTCAGGTGAATGGCCGGCATGACGATGTGGCTCGGCTTCTGACCCTTAAGCTGGATGATACGCTCGCCTAAGTCTGTCTCCACCACCTCTATACCCTTCGACTCAAGGAATGGGTTCATCTCGCACTCCTCGGTGAGCATCGACTTCGACTTCACAATCTTTTTTACTCCGTGCTCCTGGAGAATAGAAAAAACGGTGGCGTTGAACTCGGCTGCGTCTTGTGCCCAGTGGACTATGCACCCGTTCTTCTCGGCATTCGTGGAGAACTGCTCGAGATACTCGTCAAGGTGGGTGACGGTATGCCGTTTGATGGCAGAGGCCTTCTCACGTAACTGCTCCCACTCACCGAGACTTAGTGCCATGTTGTCGCGCTTCTGACGTACAGACCAGAACGTGGCGTCATGCCACTTGGCATATTTCTGGTCCCTTAGGAACTCCTTCGCTGCTTTGCTATGTTGTGTGCTCATATCTTTCAACTCTAAACTCTAAACTCTCCACTCTGTCAGAGCCCTGCCGCCAGTATCTCTACTACGTGCTTGAACTCTATCTTCAGCCTTTGCTTACGCGCAACGCCGGCCATGTGCATCAGACACGAGCAGTCCGGACCGGTGATGTACTCGGCACCCGTGGCAATGTGACGCTCCACCTTGTCGAGACCCATCTGTGCTGAGACGGCGGTCTCCTCAACAGAGAACATGCCGCCGAAACCGCAGCATTCGTCAGGACGGTCGGGGTCCACGATGTCAATGCCGTCAACAAGACTCAGAAGATCCTTTATCTTGTTGAACTTCTCAACATGCATCTCGCTTGGCGACGACAACCCTAACTCACGCACACCATGGCACGAGTTGTGAAGGCTGACCCTGTGGGGGAAACAGCCTAACTGCTTGTCAATCTTTACGATGTCGTGAAGGAACTCAACAATGTCCATGGCCTTTGATGCCACTTCGCACTCGTGACCGAGCAGACGGGAATAGTTCAGACGGACAAAGGCTGTACAGCTGACAGAAGGGGCGACAACGTAGTCATATCCCCGGAACAGCTCCTCAAACCTCCCGGCAAGCTTCACCGATTGCTGCTCGAAGCCGGCATTGGCCATCGGCTGGCCGCAGCATGTCTGACCTTCCGGGTACTCAACGTCTAACCCCAAGTGCTTCAGTAGCTTGTATGTCGCAGTTCCTACTTCAGGAAAGACTGCATCCACATAGCAGGGAACGAACAAACCGATTCTCATATTTGTTTTAGTATCTGATAGTAATTTGATTATGCAGCTGCAAATATAATGAAAAACTTCCAAAAAGATTCATAATTCGTCACAAAACGTACGCTTTTTATAATTAATTATGTAACTTTGTAGCCCAAACAAACAAATTAAAGCGAAGAATAATGGATTACGAAGAATTTTCTAATGCAATTTCACGCGAAAGGGAACTTGGGGCTTCTGCCGCCTTCCCCGTTCTAATGCGTAAGGTCTATCTGTGGATGACAATGGCTCTGGTTATTACGGGGTTCACTGCCTATTATATCGCACATAACGAGACACTCCTCATGGCGATATTCACTAACCAGGTGCTCTTCTGGGGACTGTTGATAGGCGAACTGGCACTTGTCATAGGACTGAGTGCGGCTATCAACAAGCTGTCGCTGACAACGGCCACGCTGATGTTCGTGTTGTATTCTGTCATCAACGGCGCAACGATGTCGTTCATCTTCCTGGCATATACCGCCTCGAGCATTACAAATGTGTTCCTGATAACGGCTGCCACTTTCGCGGCAATGGCACTTTTTGGATATTTCACTAAGACCGACCTTACTTCTATGGGAAAGATACTGATGATGGCATTGATAGGCATAATCATTGCTACCATAGTTAATATCTTCACCAAAAGTTCTGGACTCGCCGTTATTCTGAACTATCTTGGAGTGCTTGTATTCGTCGGACTAACGGCATACGATTCGCAGAAAATCAAGCAGATGATGCTCATGGCACCCGATGCAGGCGAGGGAGCACAGAAAATTGCGCTGCTCGGAGCTCTGTCCCTCTATCTGGATTTCATAAACCTCTTCCTCTATCTGCTACGCATCTTTGGCTCAAGAAGAGACTGATAAAGTATCTATTTCCAGGAAAAAGCCTCCCTCTTATATAATATAATAAGGTGGAGGTTTTTTGTTTTGTCCGGAAAAGCGAAAATTTTTCAGTTATTTGGAAAATAAGTGCGAAAAAATTTGGAGGGAACGTTGAAAAGTCGTACCTTTGCATCCGCTTTCGCCTCAAAACGGGG
>Ga0310697_10002260_pt1 | contig 20758 bp, 18 predicted proteins | sample 172DNAGHGlowgp2_FD_203883 | JGI IMG/M metagenome (GOLD analysis project Ga0310697, IMG submission 203883) | Sheep rumen microbial communities from Palmerston North, Manawatu-Wanganui, New Zealand - 1728 DNA GHGlow gp2 (v2) (version 2) | ecosystem: Host-associated > Mammals > Digestive system >... | reverse complement strand
AAAATGACATCATTGAAGAATGGAAACAACTAAAAGACAAATAAAAATGAAAGTTTTACGTTATTTTATCCTTTCGCTCGCCGTCATCGTTTGCGGCAGTGTTTTTGCTCAGGAAAGCCAAAAAGACCTTGAGCAACTGATGAAAAACCGTGGGGAGTATTATTTTAGTCTGACCGTTCAGAAACCCACCGAAATCCAAGCCATCAGCGACCTTTGCTCCGTTGACGGCACCGATGGCAAGACCGTCATCGCATACGCCAACCAACGAGAATACGACAACCTTATCCAAAGAGGCTACCAACCCACTTTGATGACTCCGCCTTCGATGAGGCAGCAGCCCGTCATGCACGACGCCACTCGTGCTGCTTATGATTGGGATTCGTACCTCACCTACGGTGAATATGAAGCCATGATGCAACAATTCGCCACTGACCATCCCGACCGTTGCACCTACCTTGAGCTCGGCACGCTTGCCAGTGGCCGCAAGATGATGGGCGCCCGCCTTGGTCGCGGCGAGACCGACGGCAAGCCCAAGTTCCTCTATACCTCGACCATGCACGGTGACGAAGTGACCGGCATGATCCTGATGCTGCGCCTCATCGACGAGTTCTGCACCAGCGACGAGAAACGCATCACCGATATCTTGGACAGCGTCGACCTCTTCATCTTCCCCTGCACCAACCCCGACGGCACCTATCATGGCGGCAACAACAGCGTTTATGGCGCCACGCGATACAATGCCCACAACATCGACCTCAATCGCCACTTTCCCGACTTTGACGACGGTCCCCACCCCGATGGAGAGTCCCACTATCAAGACGAGTGCCAATGGATGATGGACATCGCTCAAGAACACCTCTTCACGATGAGTGCCAACTACCACGGCGGTGCCGAGGTGATGAACTATCCTTGGGACACCTACCAGCCCCTCCATGCCGACGATGCCTGGTGGCAATTGGTCTGTCACGAATATGCCGACCTCACGCACGAAGTCAGCTCCAACTACATGACCGACTATAACAATGGCATCATCAACGGTTATTCGTGGTACACCATCACGGGCAGCCGTCAGGATTACATGAACTACTACGCCCAATGCCGCGAAGTGACCATTGAGTGTTCGAACAGCAAGACTCCTAATGCCTCGCAACTGCCCAATTTCTGGAACATCAACCACAACAGCATGTTGACCTTCATTGAGCAAGTGCTCAACGGCGTGCAAGGCACCGTTACCGACAGCATCACCGGTGAGCCTATCAGCGGTGCCTTGGTAACCGTCAGCGGCCACGACCATCACGGTTCGGAAGTGAGTTCTCACGCTGCTGGCGACTTCTACCGTCCCATCAAAGGCGGTAGCTATACTTTCATCATCAGCAAGGACGGCTATTGCACGAAAATCTTTGACGTGACAATTGCCGACGGCGAAATGCAACATTATGACATTCAACTCGTCCCTGGCAACTGCATGGTACCCTCATTCAGTGCATCGACCACGCAAGTCGCCCTTGGCAGCAGCGTCAACTTCACCGACGGCTCGTTTGGCGAAATCAGCTCATGGAGTTGGACCTTCGAAGGCGGCACCCCTGCCACTTCCAACCAGCAGAATCCCACCGTCACCTACAACGAAGTCGGCGATTTCGATGTCACGCTTACCATCACCGATGCCAATGGCAACAGCGAGACCTTGACCCGCGAGAACTACATCCATGTGGCCGAAGCCTACAACATGCAAAACGGTTCGGTGGAGACCTGTGGCGCCTTGTTCTATGACGATGGCGGTGCCAACAGCAACTACACCAACAACAAGGACTACACCATGACCTTCAGACCCGCCACGGAAGGCAGCATGATTCAAGTCGACTTCACTGAATTTAGTACGGAGAGCGGCTGGGACTTCCTTTACGTTTACGACGGTGCCACGGTGCAACCCGACACCCAAATTGGACGATATAGCGGAAGCAACGTGCCTGGCACTATCACTGCAACCAATGCTGAAGGCGCCTTGACGTTCCACTTCATCTCCGACCAAAACACCACATCTTCGGGCTGGGTGGCCACCGTCGCCTGTGTTGGCAACTACGAGCCGATGATCATCTCCGTTACAGCCAATCCCGAAGTCATCAATGAAGGCGAGACTTCGCAACTCGAAGCCATCGTGATGGGTGGTGCAGGAAACTACACCTACCTTTGGGAACCTGCCGAGACTCTCGACGACCCGACAAGCTGCTGTCCCATTGCCACTCCCGTTGAGTCAGAAACCACCTATAAAGTGGTGGTGACCGATGCCGAAGGCAACACCATTGATGGCGAAGTGACTGTTTCCATCCGCAACTTGTCGGTAACTGAAAACGCCAATGTTCCTATCGTGTATCCCAACCCGAGCCATGGCCGCTTCACCATCAACGCCATTGGCGAGTATAGTTACGAAATGTTCAACAGCCTTGGTCAAAAGGTGCTTTCGGGCAAGGCCAACGGCAAGACAGAAATCAACGCGCAAGAACTGAAGGAAGGCATCTACTTCTTACAAATCAAAGGCGACAGCATCCAGGTGGAGAAAGTCGTCATCGAATAATCCATCGAATTAAATTGAGACACGGAAGCACAAAATTTTGCTCCGTGTCTCTTTTTTCGATCATTACAAAAACAACACAAAGCACTAAGAATGAAAATATTACGCTATTCTTTGCTCTATATCAGCTTAGTTTTATGCACGAATGTCTTCGCACAAGAGCATTTGGAACGGCTGATGGCCAACCGAGGTGAGTATTTCTTCACATTAACCGTCGATAACCCGTCTGAAATACAGACTATCAGCGATTTATGCTCTGTTGACGGCACCGATGGTTGCACCGTTGTTTGCTATGCTAACCAAAGACAATACGAGGAATTGATTTTAAGAGGCTATCGGCCAAAATTGCAAACGCCGCCATCATTGCGTGAAGTGCCTATCATGTACGACCCGCAATGCGGTGCATACGATTGGGATGCCTACCTCACTTACGAGCAATACGAAAGCATGATGCAACAGTACGCCGCAGAGCATCCTGAGCGTTGTAGCTATTTTGAATTGGGCACCCTCAACAGTGGTCGAAAACTCATGTTTTGTCGCATCAACAACGGGCAAGCCGATGGCAAGCCGAAGTTCCTCTACACCTCCACCATGCACGGCAACGAATTGACAGGCATGATGCTCATGCTCCGCCTCATTGATGAGCTTTGCACGAGCAACGAAGAGCGTATCTTAAACATTGTCAACAACTTGGACATCTTCATCTGTCCGAACACCAACCCCGATGGCACCTATTACGGCGGCAACCAAACCGTATACGGAGCTCGGCGCAACAACGCCAACGACCTTGACCTCAACCGACATTATCCCGACTTCGACAAAGGCCCTCACCCCGACAACGAATGGTGTTATCAGTATGAAACCCAATGGCTAATGGATTTGGCTCAAGACAACCACTTCACCATGGCCGCCAATTTCCATACTGGCTCCGAAGTGGTGAACTATCCTTGGGATACCCACCCTTCGCTCCATGCCGATGATGCGTGGTGGAAACTGGTTTGCCACGAATACGCCGACCAATGCCACGAATGGGACACCAACTACATGAACATGCAGCACCAAGACGCCGACCACGGCATCATCAACGGCTACCAATGGTACACCATTTCGGGCAGCAGGCAGGACTACATGAACTACTACGCACAATGCCGTGAAGTGACGATTGAAACTTCATACTCCTACATGCCCAATGCCACAACGATGCCCATGTATTGGAACTACAACCACAACAGCATGTTAAGTTACATGGAGCAATGCCTCAACGGCATACATGGCATCATCACCGATGCCGAAACGGGCGAACCCATCGAGGCTACGGTGAGCATCAACGTGCACGATCATCACGGCTCGGAAGTCAGTTCGCATCTGCCTTCAGGCGACTATCACCGCGTCATCAAAGGCGGAACTTACGACGTTACCTTTTCAGCCTATGGATATATCGATCAGACCATTACGATTTCGGTGAACGACAACGAAGCCGTCACCCAAAACGTGCAATTGATTCCTGACCCGGATTTCAACACCTTGACTGCCGATTTCAGCATCAGTAGGGAGATAATTACGACGGGAAAGCCGGTTCGGCTTTACGAAGCCTGCAAAGGTCGCCACATCATTGATTGGACGTGGCAATTCCCTGGGGGAACCCCATCTGAGTCCAACGAGAGAAACCCATACGTCGTTTACGAAACACCTGGAATTTATGATGTTACACTCACCGTCACCAACGCGGATGGCTTGACGGCCACAATCACGAAAGAACATCTGATTGATGCATACGAAGCCTATCCCATCGTCGACGGCGACATGGTTTTGCACCATTGCAAAGGATTGTTGCTCCCCTCAGGCGGCGACTGTTGCCATTACGGCAACAACGAAAACTACAAGATGACGGTTCGCCCCAGTGACCCGAGCAAGAAACTCAGTGTCAACTTCCTCATGTTCAAGACACAGCCACAGAATGACGTACTCAGCATTTACGACGGCACCACGACTTCAGCACCACTTCTTGGCTCGTTTTCAGGCTTCGAGTTGCCCGACAGCATCATCGCCACTAATGGCGAAGGCGCCTTGACCTTCACGTTCACCTCAGACACCTACAACAACTATTACGGCTGGCTGGCCACAATGACCTGCATCGGCGGCGAATCGGTCGACGGCTACGACGCGGCACATTTCAAAGTCTACCCCAATCCTGCCAAAAACGCTTTCAGCATCGAGGCATCCACCGATTTCGACTTTAGCCTTTACAACGGTCTCGGTCAGATAGTCACCCAAGGCTATGGAAAGGACGGCATCAGCCAAATCAAGGTTGATGGCTTGAATCGCGGCGTTTATTTCCTGCATATCACAAATGGGAATGGCAAGCTAGTGGAAAAGATTGTGATAGAGTAATTGAAGATTTTGGATAATAAAAACAGAAAAACGAGCGTTTATAACCGAAAAATGAGTAATTTTGCAGCCCGATGAAAAATAGGATATTGATATTGGCGGTTTTGTGCCTCGCAGCCTTCTCTTCGTGCAACGACTTCAACCGACTGGTGAAAAGCACCGACAACGAGGCAAAATATGAGGTGGCAGTTGACTATTACGAGCGTGGCGACTACAATCACGCCTTGCAATTGTTCGACCTGCTTCAGGCTTCGTTTCGTAACACCCCGCGCGGTGAGTCGATCACCTATAAAACCGCCCAATGCTACTATCTCCAAGACGACTACGAGATTGCGTCATATTACTACAACCGCTTCGTGCAGACCTATCCCTTCTCGAAAAATGCCGAGAAAGCGGCCTACATGAACGCTTATTGCAACTACATGCTCTCTCCCGAATCGGGCCTCGACCAAACCAGCACGCACAATGCCATCAAATTGTTGAAGTCGTTCGCCGAACGTTATCCGAACAGCGACAGCCTCGACCGTGCCAACCAACTGCTGGCCAACCTGAACAACAAGCTGGAAGAGAAAGACTACAACATGTGCAGATTGTTCTATCGCATGGAAAACTATAGCGCCGCTATCACCTCATTCGAGAACATGCTGAAGAAATATCCCAACACGCCTCACCGCGAGGAGATCCTCTACGACATGGCCAAGACCTATTTCGACTATGCAGAGAACAGCATTCCTGAAAAACAACGCGAGCGTTACGAGTCGTGCGTCGAGCACTGCAACACCCTCTCCTACCTCTATCCTGAGAGCAAATACGTGACCGAGACCAACAGCATTGCAGAAAAAGCAAGAAAGAAATTACAAAACATCAAATAAACCATGGATTTCAAGAAAATTAAAACCGAAACGACGGTTGTCACCCGTCAGAAAGACCAGTTCTACAAAGGCACGGGCAATATCTACGAGACTGTAGCCATCCTGTCCATCAGGGCCAACCAGATTGCCGCGGAGATGAAAGCCGAACTCAACGAGAAGATTGAGTCTTTCGCTTCCATCACCAACGACAGTTTGGAGGAAGTGTTTGAGAACAAGGAACAAATCGAAATCGCAAAGTTCTACGAACGCTTGCCCAAGCCCACATTGATTGCCATCCACGAGTTCCTCCACGACCAAATCTACTTCCGCAACCCCGCCAAGGAAAGCCAAGAAGACTTCTGAACCGTTAAGAAAGGGAGAGCCATGAAAAAAGTAGCAACAATACTTTCAGTACTCGTCTGCATGTTAGCCTTTGGCCCGTTGCAGGCACAAGAGCTGCAATGCGATGTGCGCGTCAACTCCAACAAGGTGCAAGGCAGCGACAAGACCATCTACCAAAACCTGCAGACCTCCCTTTATGAGTTCATCAACAACACCAAATTCACTGAAATCAATTTCAGACAGGCGGAGAAAATAGAGTGTTCCATACTCGTTGACGTGACCGGTCGTGAAGGCGAATACATCTCGGCAGAGATCAACCTCGCCTTGCGCCGTCCCGTATACAAGTCGAACTACAGCACCCCTATGTTCAACTACATCGACCGTAAGTTCACCTTTGAATACACCGAGGGACAGACGCTCGACTTCAACCCCAACACCTATATCTCCAACCTGACCAGCACCATCGGATTCTACGTCTATCTCTTCCTCGGCCTCGACTTCGATTCCTTCTCGCCCAACGGTGGCACTCCCTTTTTCGACATTGCCGAGACCATCGCCAACGCCGCTCCACAAGAAGCCGGAGGCGACAACGGCTGGAGTTCTACGGGGCGACAGAATCGACACGCCATCATCAGCGACATCAACAACACCAGCAACCAACCGCTGCGCCAATTCCTTTATGACTACCACCGCAACGGTCTTGACGTTATGGCCGAGCATCCCGAACAAGGCCGCGAAGCCATTCTTAACGCCATTAGCAACCTGAAGGGCATATATGAGCGCAACCCCATGTGCTACTTCCTGCAACTCCTCATCGAGAGCAAACGAGACGAAATCATCCAAATCTTCTCGCAAGGTGAGATGAAAATCAGGACCGAAGCGTCTAATGTCATGAAGACTATTGACCCGTCGCAGTCGTCGCGCTACGATGCCATGCTCCAAAACAAAGGAATGTAATCCCGTTTTATGCTCAAGCAATTGCACATCAGCAATTACGCCCTGATCGACGAACTGAATGTCAGCTTCGACAAAGGATTCAATGTCATCACGGGCGAGACCGGCGCTGGCAAGTCCATCTTGCTTGGCGCGTTGGGCTTTGCTTTGGGCGATCGCGCCGACACAGGCGTGCTCTATGACCAAGACAAAAAATGTGTCGTGGAAGCACAGTTTGAATTGGATGACGAGTCTTTAAGGCAATTATTCGAGTCGAACGACCTTGACTTTGAGGCCGAGTGCATCTTCCGCCGCGAACTCAACCCACAGAAGAAAAGCCGTGCCTTCGTCAACGATACCCCAGTGTCTTTGCAGACCATGAAAGAACTAGGCGGCAGGCTAGTCGACATACACTCGCAACACGATTCTCTCCTACTCACCGATGCCGATTTCCAACTCAATCTCTTGGACGACATCGCACAAAACGCCGAGACCCTCGCCCTCTATCAAGAGGAGTACGGCAACTACAACACGCTCAAACGCCAGTTGAATGCGTTAAAAGACAAGGCGACCAAAAACACTGCCGAGAACGACTACCTCAAGTTCCAGCTGGAAGAACTCGACAAGGCCGACCTCAAAGAAGGCGAATATGCCGACATCGAGCAGACCCTGAGCGTGATGGAAAATGCCGAAGAAATCAAGACCTTACTCGTCACCGCCAATGGGTTGATGGAAGATTCTGAAAAGGCTATTTTGGGACAAGTCAACGAACTGGCATCCACCCTTTCGCGTCTAAAACACCTTTTGCCCGATCTGGATAATCTTGCAGAGCGTATTGAAAATCTGAAAGTTGAGCTAAAAGACATTGCCTACGACCTACGCCGCAAGGAAGACGGCACCCAATTTGACGAAGAGCAGCTACAAAGCCTTCAAGAGCGTTACGACCTGCTCAGCCGTCTGATGATGAAACATCGTGTCAACGACTATGGGGAGCTCGTCGCCTTGCGCGACAGCCTGAAAGAAAGGGTGAACGCCTTTGAGAACATCGACGAGGCCATTGCCAAGGCTGAAAAAGAGCTGAAAGAAAGCGAAAAACAACTTTCAAGCCTTGCCAAAGCCTTGCACGACAAGCGCTGTCATGCAGCCGAAGCCTTCAGCATCAAGGTCGGCGAATTGGTCCGTCAATTGGCCATGCCTTTTGCCCAATTCCATGTCAGCGTGGAAAGCCAAGAAAGCTTTGGCAACAAGGGCAGCGATGCCATCCGTTTCCTCTTCTCTGCCAACAAAGGCATTGCCCCCGACGATGTCAGCCGCGTGGCTTCGGGCGGTGAGCTCTCGCGCCTGATGCTCTCCATCAAGAGCGCGGTGTCGGACTACAACTACATCCCCACCCTCATCTTCGACGAAATCGACACGGGCGTTTCGGGCGAGGTGGCTGCCAAAATCGGAGGCATTATGCGGCAGATGGGCCGGTCGCTGCAACTCATTTCCATCACCCACTTGCCCCAAGTGGCCAGCCAAGCCGAGCACCATTATTTCATTTACAAGGACAACGCAGGCGAACGCACCCAGTCGCACATCCGCGTGCTGAGCCACGATGAGCGCATCACTGAAATCGCCAAGATGCTCAGCAACGACCAAGTGACCCCTGAAGCCTTGAAGGCCGCTGAAGTGCTTTTGAAATAAAAAAAAATCCACTTCACACAATATTATTCCCATTTTATTGTTAATACAGCAAAACTGTATTATCGTATCATCTTCAAATATTTTATCCAATGAAAAAAATAACATTGATTGCCATCGCCTTCATAATGGCCATGGCGGGTTGCAAGAAAGAACCCAAACCTAACGACAACCCAAGAGCCGACATCCAATTGACCGACACGGAGAAACAGTTGGTCAGCGACAACAACGACTTTGCCTTCAACCTATTCCGCACTGCGCAAAACGAAGGGAGCCAAATCATTTCGCCACTGAGCATCACCTACGCTTTGGGCATGCTCAACAACGGAGCCACCGGCCAAACCCAACAGGAAATCAACACCGTGCTCGGTTTTGGCGACACGGGCGCCGATGCCATCAACGACTTCTGCAAGAAGATGTTGGCTGAAGCCCCCACTCTCGACAAAATGACGAAAGTGATGATTGCCAACACCATCTATGTCAACAGTGGCCAAGGCTATGAACTGAAACCGTCTTTTGTCGAAAAAGCCAACACCTATTACAATGCCAAGCCCGAATCGCGCGACTTCAAAGACGGGCGTACGCTCGACGTCATCAACCAATGGGCCAGCGACCACACCGAACAAATGATCAAGAAAGCCCTTGAAGAAAACGAATTCAATCCCGAGGCGGTGAGTTATCTGCTCAACGCCATCTACTTCAAGGGAGAATGGAGCATGAAATTCGACAAGAGCGAAACCCAAGACGAGCCTTTCAACAACGACGAAAAAGTGCCGATGATGCACCAAGAATGCGAACTCGCCTATGCAGACAACGACACCTATCAATCCCTCTGCCTGCCTTACGGAAACGGTGCCTATTGCATGACCGTCATGCTACCCCACGAAGGCAAGACCACCGACGACATCCTCAATCAGTTGAACGGACAAAGCTGGAACAACAACCTCCATCAGATGTACACCCACATCGTCGACGTGAAACTTCCACGTTTCGAGACCAACACGGACTTGAATCTAGTAGAAATCATGTCAAGACTAGGTATGCCGACCGCTTTTGACCCGAACCAAGCCCAATTTGACGATTTCTGCAACGACCCCACTTATATCGAACTCATGAAACAAGTGGCCAAAATAAAACTGGATGAAGAAGGCACTGAAGCTGCGGCAGTTACGGTAACAGGCATGAACACTACTTCTGTTGGAGAAGAGCCAGAACTGCCCTACTCCGTGTTTCACGCCGATCGTAGCTTTCTCTATGTAATCAGTGAGCAATCAACAGGGGCTATTTTCTTCATCGGAAAATACACAGGGAAATAAGTCTCCAAAACAGCCATAGCATACGACAAAAAACGCTGCCAAATCTGACAGCGTTTTTGTATTTTAATGCAATTGAAAACTTGCTCAATCTTCGTTCCCCACGGCATTCTTCATGATACCGATTTTGGAATTCTCGATGAAATTGAGGATGAAATCACGGTCTTCGGAAACGGGAAGGTTTTCGCGGATGTATTGAACCGACTGGGTAACATTCATTCCTACGCTATAGATCACACGATACACATCCTGTATGGCGTTGATACGCTCGCGCGAAAAGCCACGACGTGTCAAGCCGATGGAATTGACGCCAGCATAACACACCGGATAACCCGTCCCTGTCTTCACGAAGGGTGGAATATCCTTGTTGATCAACGCGCCACCACAGATCATGACGTGCGCACCGATACGGCTGAACTGGCTCACCGCAGCCAAGCCACCAAAGATAGCCCAGTCGTCGACGGTAATGTGGCCCGCCAAAGTGGCCGCGTTGGCCATGATGACATGGTCGCCGAGGTAGCAGTCGTGCGCCACATGGGTGAAGGCCATCAGCAGGCAGTCCTTGCCCACCACAGTCTTGCCTGAAGCCGCCGTACCTTTATTGACCGTGGCCGACTCGCGCACCGTGGTGCCATCGCCGATATAGCAATACGTAGTTTCGCCTTTATATTTCAAGTCTTGAGGAATGGCTGAAATAACCGCGCCAGGGAAAATCTTGCAGTTCTTTCCGATGCGGGCGCCGTCCATGATGACAGCGTTAGGACCAATCCAAGTGCCGCTGCCAATCTCCACATCTTCGCCAATCCATGCGAAAGGCTCAATCTTGACATCTTCCGCAATGCGGGCATTCGGATGGATATAGGCTAAAGGCTGGTTCATGGTTAATATAATAAGGTGTGCTTAATCTTTCTCGCAAAGGACGTGTTGGAGAAGTGGCCAGGCTTCACAGCAGTCACCTTACCCTTGATGGGACGTCCGACCAAGGTCAAGTCGCCAATGACATCCAAAAGTTTGTGACGAGCGGGCTCGTTGTCGAAATAGAGCTCCACGTTGTTAAGGATGCCGCATTCTTTCACGATGACTTTGGGTTTCTTGAAGAAAGCCGCAATATGGTCAAGTTCCTCCGAAGAAACGTTGCGGTTGACGAACACGATGGCGTTGGTCAAGTCGCCACCCTTGATGAGGTTACGGCTGATGAGCGTCTCCAACTCATGAAGGAAAACAAAAGTACGGCATGGTGCAATCTCATTCTCGAAGTCCTTCAGGTCGTGCAGCGAAGCGTGTTGTTCGTCAAGCACCCGGGTGTTGTATTTCACTTTCACATCGATTTGGAACGACTCAGCTGGTTCAATAGTGAGCTCGATGCCCAAGACCTCATTCTTGTAGGAAATCGGTTCCTCGATGACAAGATAATTACGGGGGGCGTTCTGTTCAACGATGCCTGCCTTATGGATGGCCTCGACAAAGAATTTGCCGCTACCATCCATGATAGGAGTCTCTTCCACATCGATGTCAATCAGCACGTTATCGATGCCCATGCCCCTCAAGGAGGCCAAGACATGCTCAACAGTATAGATCTTCACGCCACCTTTGCCAAGGGTAGTACCACGGGCAGTATCGATGACATTGTCGACATCGGCTTCGATAATAGGCTGATTTTCAAGGTCGATTCTACGAAAACGAATTCCAGAATTTATGGGAGCCGGGTTGAAGGTGAGGGTACCGCACTGACGCGTGTGGAGACCTGCTCCTTTGACACTGACCCTATTTTTGAGCGTACATTGTTTCTCCATAAAAAATCATATATGTGGATTCATATTCTCCACAAAAAACGGGCAAAAATAGGAAAATATTCTACAAACGCCAAAAAAAAGCGTATCTTTACGCACTTTAACGACGAATTTAAAACAGAAAACACACAAAATGAAGCTTTTAGCAAAATTTATAAAAATCACTTTTTTTACCCTCGGAATCCTCTTCACGCTGATGTTGATATTGGCGTTTACCTCGGCACCGTTTTATTGGTACTTCAATTTGGGACAGAACCCCGATAAAGAAGTGCGACTCACCCACCCCAAAAAGGTCGTCATGTTTGGCGGTGCCGGAATGCCTTCCGAGGACAATCTGATGCGTCTCTACCACACGGCAGCATTGGCGCGGCACTTCGACATCCCCGTGATATTGGTCCATCCCAAGGACTCACTTTGCCAGACCGAGATGACACGTCTGCTCCGCCAAGGCGGCATCAATGAAATCCTTTACATGACAGAGGGCAGCAACACACGTTCGCAAGCCTTGCAGCTCATGGCCTCCCACCCTGAACTCACCAACGAGCAAATGATTGTCGTCACCTCACCCGAACACGTCAAGCGTACTGTGAAATGCCTCAAAAAAGTCGGGTTCACCAACGTATACGGCAAGGCGGCCTATCCAGCCACCGTCGACTTCGACTTGTCGTTAGACAAGAAGAAACTGGGCGGCAACGAAATCGTCCCTTCGGTAGAAAGCGTCAAGATGCGCTACACCTTTTTCAATTACCTGAAACTCGAAATCACATGTTTTAGGGAATACTGCGCCCTCGTTTACTACAAGGTTAAAGGGTGGATCTGAAACAACAGGGGTTGAGGCGTAGCAGGCGGAACAATAGATTGAGACGTAGCACGCTACGTCTCTACGGGATTAGGATTGTTTCTTCAATTCGGCCAATTCCTTTTCAAGGGCTTCCAATTTGCGGGCCATTTCGTCAATATGGCGAAAACGGGCATTGGAAACCAGATATTTGCGCAAGGGTTGTATCGGTGTGCCCATAAACTCTTGGTTCTCTTCCTTGATGCTGCCCATGATGCCGCTTTGTCCGCCGAACTTCGATCCGTCGGCGATGGTGATATGACCGACAAAGCCTGACTGGCCTCCCACCACACAGTTCTTGCCGAGATGCGTCGACCCACTCACCCCAACTTGGGCTGCCAAAGCCGAGTTCTCACCCACTTCCACATTGTGGGCAAGATGAATCAAGTTGTCGAGTTTCACACCTTTATGAACCCTTGTCGAGCCCATCGTGGAACGGTCGATAGTGGTGTTGGCCCCGATTTCCACATTGTCGTCGACAACCACATTGCCCACCTGTGGAATCTTCTCGTAATGACCGTCGGCCTGCGGTGCAAATCCGAATCCATCGGCACCCAGAACCGCACCTGCATGAAGGATACAGTTCTTGCCAATGACCGTATTGCGATATAGCTTCACACCCGGATACAGCACCGTATTGTCACCGATGACGCATCCATCACCGACATACACCTGCGGATAGAGCTTCACATTATTGCCAATCCTAACGTTTTCGCCTACAAAAACAAATTCTCCAAGATACAGATTCTCACCGCATTGTGCCGTTGAGGAGACGAAAGCCAGCGACGAAATGCCTTGTTTGTTCTGCATCATTTGGTCGTAGAACGACAGCAATTTGGCGAAACTGGCATAGGCATCGGGCACACGAATCAAAGTCGCGTGGATGGGCGCCGTAGCCTGAAAGTCCTGGTTCACGATGATGATGCTCGACTGGGTTTCGTATATAAAATGCGTGTATTTTGGATTGGCCAAAAAACTGATCATGCCCGGAGCGCCTTCCTCGATTTTGGCGACATTCCACACCTCGGCGTTCGGGTTGCCTTCCACCTTGCCTTCAAGGATTCCAGCGATTTGAGTAGCGGTAAATTTCATTGTTTAAGTTTGGGGTATAACGGGAAAATGCAGGGTTTATTATATGACGCGAGACGCGGGACTTAGGGAATTGACCCGTGTCTCGTAGTCTCGAGTCCTTAGAGCAGCCTTTCAAAATCACGTTTCAGGATGGCAATAGCCTGTTCCACAACGGGGTTGGGCAAGGCCACAAGACTCTGTGCCAAGATAGACACATCCTCTTCATCCTTCAGTTGTTCAAAAGTGGTGTTGATTTGGTTGACAAGCTCTTCCTTCGCATTGGCCACGGCATTCCAAGTGGCATTGGAGACATAGAGCTGCTGGGCCAAGTTGTGTTCGAACTCCTCTCGCACATTTTGCAGGAGTTGAAGATGAAAAGCGCCTTTTTCAATGCCAGGCACATAGACACGCTTCACCAACTGAGGCAGTTGCACGCGTTCAAGATAAAGGAGAAAGCGTTCGTAGGCCTGCACCTTGAGCGGCATGATGATTTTGAGGGCCTGGACCTTAAGTTCCATTTTTCCGGTATTGCGAAGCTCTGCGTCCTTCATCTTCGAGAGGCGCAGCAATATCATCACGGCAAAGACCATCAGCAACAGGCCTGCCGACATCAGGATAAGGAGAATCAAATTATTATTCATCACAATGTAATTTGGCCGCAAAGTTACGGTTTTTCGTCAAAACATCAACTTTTCGGGGCCACCTAACGAAAAAAGGCCTACCTTTGCCCTTCCAAAAACGCGAGACAGCGAAACTCGGGACTACGTGACAACAGCAGCCCCACCCTATCTCGCCTCCATCTAACGATTAAACAACCAAACAATTAAACATAAAATGAGCGAAATCATCCTTTCCAACAGAGTTTTGAACATGGCCGAGTCGGCAACACTCGCCATGACCAACAAGAGCCGTGAACTGAAAGCCCAAGGCATCGACGTCATCAGCCTGAGCATCGGCGAGCCCGACTTCAACACGCCCGAGCAGGCCAAGCAAGCCGGCATCGACGCCATCAACGCAAACGACACGCACTATCCGCCCGTGCCTGGCACGCCCGCACTGCGCAAAGCCATCGCCAACAAGCTGAAACGCGACAACGGCCTCGACTATAAAGAAACCGAAATCCTCGTCAGCAACGGCGCCAAGCAAGCCATCAACAATACGCTGTTGGCCATCATCAACGACGGCGACGAAGTCATCATCCCCGCTCCGTTCTGGGTCTCCTACCCCGAAATGGTGAAGCTGGCAGGTGGCGTGCCCGTCATCGTGAAGAGCGACATCGCCCACGACTTCAAGATCACTGCCGAGCAACTCGAAAAGGCCATCACGCCCAAGACCAAGGCCCTGCTCATCAACACGCCTTGCAACCCCAGCGGCAGCGTTTTCACAAAGACCGAGCTGACCGCCATCGCCGAGGTGCTGAAGAAATACCCCAACATCATCGTCATCTCCGACGAAATCTACGAGTTCATCCAATACGAGCAGAAGCATGAGAGCATGGGCCAGTTCGACTTCTTGAAGGACCGTCTCGTCCTCGTCAACGGCGTGGCCAAAGGCTATGCCATGACGGGCTGGCGCATCGGCTACATCGCCGCCCCGCAAGCCATCATCAAGGCCACCAACAAGATCCAAGGCCAACTCACCTCTGGCATCTGTTCTATCGCCCAAGCCGCTGCTGCCAAGGCCATGGAACTCAGCCCTGAGAACTCGACCGAGATCCAGGACATGCTGAAGGCCTTCCGCCACCGCCGCGACACGTTCGTGAAGCTGCTGAACGAAATCCCCGGCTTGAAGTGCAACACACCCGCCGGCGCCTTCTATGTGTTCCCCGAAGTGAAGTCGTACTACGGCAAGACCGACGGCGAGACCACCATCAAGGGCAGCGACGACCTCTGCATGTGGCTGCTCTACAACGCCCATGTGGCTTGCGTGGCAGGCAACGCCTTCGGCAATGACGACTGCATTCGCCTGTCGTATGCCACCAGCGAAGACAAACTCATCGAAGCCGTCAAGCGCATCAAGGCTGCTTTGACGAAACTGCACTAATTTAATAATGTGGAATTATGAATGCTGAATGCGGAATGAGCAAAAGCCCTGCATTCAGCATTCCTCATTCCACATTCTACATTAAAAACTTATCACCATGATCATCCTCTCCACCGCCCCCATCCTACCCATCTTCAACCAAGTCATCGAAGACTACCACAAGTTCGACGACGTGGACCATCCTTGCGAAAACCCTTACGAAAGGCTGACCATCGAATGGTACCTTTATAATAAGGCATGGATTGACACGGTGCAGTGGCATCTGGAAGACCTCATCCGCGACCCGAACATCGACCCCGCGGAAGCCCTGGCATTGAAGCGGCGCATCGACAAGTCGAACCAAGACCGGACAGACATCGTGGAGATGATTGACGGATATTATCAATTACTTTTCCAAAAGGTTGAGCCACAACCCCATGCAACACTCAACACAGAGAGTCCCGCATGGGCTATTGACCGCCTTGCCATCCTGCAATTGAAGATCTACCACATGAAAGCCGAAGTGGAGCGCACCGACGTGAGCGAGGAACACAAGGCAAAATGCGAGGAAAAACTCCGCGTTTTGCAGGAGCAAAACACCGACCTTTGCACCGCCATCGACCAGCTGATGGAGTGTTACAAGACGGGCGAAAAGGTGATGAAGGTCTACAAGCAGATGAAGATGTATAACGACCCGAACCTCAATCCCGTGCTTTACGGGCAAAAATGAAAAAACTTCTTATCATACGTTTCTCCGCCCTCGGCGACATTGCCATGACGGTGCCCATCATCCACGACCTGGCCGTGCAATACCCTGATTTGGAGATTACCATGCTCAGCCGGGAGATGGCGAGGCCGTTGTTTGAGCGAATGCCCAAAAACGTGCATTTCATTGCAGCCGATTTGAAAGGACGGCATAAAGGCTTGCTCGGACTCTGCCGACTCTGGCGCGATGCCCATTTGAGCGATTTCGACTACATCGCCGACTTCCATGACGTGCTGCGTACCTGGTGGTTGCGCACCGAAGGTTGTCTGCGACGCAAAAAGGTGGCCAAAATCGACAAGGGCCGCAAGGGCAAGATGGCTTTGACGCGACAGAAGAACAAGGTTTTCGCCAAGCAGGCCACTTCATTTGAGCGTTATGCCAAGGTGTTGGAGCGATTAGGCTTCCCCATCAGACCACAATTCACCAAACTTGATTATTCTGCTTTTTGCGAGACACAAAAAGGGACACACGAGACTTGGGTAGGCATTGCGCCCTTCGCCAAGCATGAGGCCAAGGTGTATCCTTTGGTGAAAATAGAGCAAGTCATCAAGGCAATGAGTGAGAGGGAAAACACGACTGTATTCCTTTTTGGCGGAGGTGACGAAGAGAAGCGACAGATTGCAGCACTCTGCGCCCAGTATCCAAATGTCAAACCGGCCCAAAGCCTACATGGCTTGAAAGGCGAGCTTGCCCTCATGGGCCAATTGGACGTGATGCTCAGCATGGATTCCGCCAACATGCATTTGGCCTCCTTGGTCGGCACAAAAGTCGTTTCCGTTTGGGGCGGAACACATCCCTACGCAGGCTTTTTGGGTTGGAACCAAAATCCTCATGACTGCGTTCAATTGGAAATGTCATGCCGGCCTTGCTCTGTTTATGGCAACAAGCGCTGTCTGCGTGGCGATTACATGTGCATGAACGGCATCACGCCTGAGCGCATCCTCAAAAAACTAAGCCCTTACCTGAAATGAGCGTCTCCCCCATCGCCGCCATGTTCGACCGCATCTCACCCAAATACGATGCGCTCAACCACCTGCTCTCCCTTAATATAGATAAGGTGTGGCGGCGCAAGACCGCCAAAGTCGTCTCACAAAACCGCCCGAAAGCCATCCTTGACCTCGCCACCGGCACGGCAGACTTGGCCATCGCCATAGCGAAACGCAACCCTCAAGCACAAATCATCGGGATGGACATTTCCGAGAAAATGCTGGAGATAGGACAAAATAAAGTCAAGAGACAAGGTCTTGAAAGGCAAATCGAATTACATTTGGGCGATGCCGCCCACCTGCCTTTTGAGGACGGCTCTTTCGATGCCGTCACCGTGGCTTTTGGTGTGCGCAACTTTGACGATCTGGACAAAGGACTATCTGAAATCCTGCGCGTGTTGAAAGACCATGGACAAGCCGTCATACTGGAGTTCTCCATGCCGGAGCATTTCCCTGTGAAGCAGCTTTATCGTTTCTATTTCAGGCATGTGTTGCCCAAAATCGGAAAACAGGTTTCAAAAGACGCTACCGCCTATTCCTACTTGCCTGAATCGGTGGGAAGGTTTCCCAAACCCAAGGATTTTTTAAGCCTATTGGCTCAAAAAGGATGGGTAAACGGCGACATGAAAAGGCTCTCTTTCGGTATTGCGACATTGTATACCGCCCAAAAGGGATAAAAGGTATTCCATTTTTTCCTAATTTTGCAGCCGAATTTGCGCAATAAAAGCAAAGTAGCATCGTTTAATTCTCGTTAAAACCGAATAGACTTGAAAAAAGCACTGAAAATAATCGCCGTCACGCTGTTGCTCATCGCGGCGGTCGTCCCTGCCCAAGCCCAGCGAAGGGTCATCCACTACCTGCCCAAATACGAGCAGGAGCCTTACCATTTCGGATTCCTGCTGGCATACAACCAGATGATGTATACCATCAAGACCGTTGAGGACTACCAGAATATCCCGCAGCCCGCCAACTCGTGGCCCAACGGCAACTACAACATCCCGAGCACGCAAAACCTCTATGTCTACAACATTGAGACCCTGCAAACGCCTGGTTTCACCGTGGGCATCATTGGCAGCAAACGCCTTGGTCGCTATTTCGACCTGCGTCTCATCCCCTCTTTGAGTTTCAGCGAACGGCGCATGCGTTACGACGTCGCTGTCAAAAACCTTGACGGCGACATCACCATGAAAAGCTTCACCAAGTCGATCGGCACCACCTTCGTCGAATTCCCACTCAACATCAAATACCGTTCGAAACGCTACAACAACATCGGCGCTTACTTGATGGGCGGCATCAACCCGAAAATCGACTTGGCATCGCAGAAAGACAACAAGGAGACCGACGGACAGGGCAACGAGTTCATCAACAACTTGGTCACCAAGCGTTTCGATGTGGCTGGAGAAATCGGTGCCGGATTCGACATCTACAACCAGTGGTTCAAGATGGGCATTGAAGTCAAAATGAGCTATGGTTTGCTCGACATTGTGAAGAACGAAGCCTTCATTTATACCGCTCCTATCGACAAATTGCGCAACAAACTGTTTCAGATCTCGCTGATTGTGGAGTAATTCACTAATATACAACCTTGATTTATAAATAATTATAAATATTTTGACAAATTTTTCATCAAAATCATTGTTGGTAACGAAATTTTGTCTACTTTTGCAGCGTCAAACTTTGACACGAAGTGGTCTCTTCGTCTAGTCTGGTCAGGACGTCAGGTTTTCATCCTGGTAACTCGGGTTCAAATCCCGGAGAGACTACCAACCAAGCCCGCCAAAATAGCGGGCTTTTTTATTATCAAGCCCATGGATCGCCTTCAAGTCGTCATCAGCAACCAATACAACCCCTTCCTCAACCGCGCGGTGGAGCAGTACCTCACAGACCACCAGGAGGAAGGCACTGTGACCATGTACCTCTGGAAGAACCAGCAGACAGTGGTCATCGGATACAACCAAAATCCCTATTCAGAGTGTAATGTGCAGCTGCTTCTCGACGAAGGCGGGCATCTGATGCGTCGGGGGACGGGCGGTGGTGCCGTTTACCACGACCTAGGCAACATCAACTTCTCGTTCATTGCTGACAAGTCTTTGTATGACGTGAGAAAACAACTATCCGTCATTCAGGACGCGCTCCTCACCTACGGCTTGCATACCGAGATCTCGGGACGCAACGACATCACCTACGATGGGCGCAAATTCAGTGGCAACGCATTCGCCAAAGGGCAACGCAACAACCTGCACCATGGCACCATCCTCATCAAGACCGATGGCGTGATGATGCAGCGCTACCTTATCGTCGACAAGGCCAAACTGATGAAAAACGGCGTGAAAAGTGTAGCCTCAAGAGTCATCAACCTCAGCGAAGCCGTCACCGACCTGACCTCTGAAAATATTAAGCAACCTTTGATTGCCTCGTTCGAGAAAGTCTATGGCGGCCAAGCCGAGATGCTGGATTTCGACACCTTTATTAATAACGCCGAAGTGCAGGCCATCCGCGAGCACATTTCGTCGCACGGCTTCCTTTTCGGTCGCTGGGAGCAATTCAAGACCACGAAGAAAGCCCGTTTCCCATGGGGCGGCGTTGAGATTTCGCTCAAAATCGACGAGGCGCAATCCATCATCACCGAGGCGCAGATCGCCTCCGATTGCCTTGAGCCGGAGACCATCGACCAAGCTGAAAAAATGCTTACCGATGCCAACACCAAAGATGCTCCCGCGTATGATTCCAGCAACGAAATCATCAACGACATCTTCCATTTGGTCTACGACTGAACAATTATTCGTATTTTTGCAGGCCACTTTGCAAAGCCCCGTAGGGGCGACACACCAAGGCGACGTCAGTCCCTGCCAAAAATGAAAAGGCTGCCCAATCCCCCTGCCCCCTTTGAAAGGGGGAATTGTGACAGCCCTACAACTGCAAACTATCAACTGTCAACTATCAACTGAATGAAATACTACCTCCTCCCCTTAGGCTGCCAGATGAACTTGAGCGACACAGAACGTGTGCGCACGGTGCTTAACGGCATGGGCTTCATCGAGACCGACAAAGAAGACGAGGCCACCATTCTCGGCATCATCGCATGCTCGGTGCGCCAGAAAGGCATCGACAAGGTGTATGGTCGCATCGAGAAATGGAACGCCATGAAGAACCGTCAGAACGTCATCACCTTCGTTTCGGGCTGCATCCTGCCCGCCGACCGCCTG